>Ga0208297_1000108_pt1 | contig 217890 bp, 150 predicted proteins | sample LMS_cellobiose_e_FD_187367 | JGI IMG/M metagenome (GOLD analysis project Ga0208297, IMG submission 187367) | Rumen-fistulated moose microbial communities from Alaska, USA - LMS_cellobiose_enrichment (SPAdes) (version 2) | ecosystem: Host-associated > Mammals > Digestive system > Stomach >... | reverse complement strand
AAGCATATGGATATAGGGATGACGAATACTTCAAACTACTCCTACTTGGACTACACGACACAACTGTCAAGGAGTTGGCTAAGAATGACTAAAGACTACCCGACCAACTCAAAAAGCGGAAGAACCATAAAAACTCCGCTTATTTAACTATAAATAACAGTTCAATCTTTCCAGTCCTGAAAGAATGGGAAAGAATTGGAATGATTCAAAGGCTATAGCCTAACTTCTCAAAGAGGGCTTTCAGTTCCTGCTTGCTCTCTTCTTCCTGCTGAAAGAGATCACGCATTTCTGCTTGCAGTTGCTTCATCTTAGTGTCGAAGTCTATCTGCTCATCACGGTTGCGGAACTCGATGTATTTGCTGGGGACGAGGCTCCAGCCTTTCTTCTCAATCTCGTCAAGGGTGGCTGAGTAGCAGTACTCAGGCTCATTGTGATAGGTTTTTTCGTATCCCACACGCTGCCAGTTGTGGAAGTTTGCGGCAATCTGCTGTATCTGCTCCGTAGAGAATTGGATGTATTTTTTCTCGAACGGCTCTCCCCATTGGCGCAGGTCGATGAACAGAACCTCGTCCTCGCGATTACGATAGCGAACCATCTTGCCGTTCTGCTCCACCATGCGGGCTCGCTTGTTGTTGTTCAGAATCCAAAGTGTCACACTGATGTCCGTAGAATAGAACATATTACGAGGCAGTATAACAATCGCTTCCACCAAATGGTTCTGAAGTAGTTGTTTGCGTATTTCCAATTCTGTGCCGTCGCCACTCAACGCACCATTGGCAAGAAGGAAACCTGCCGAACCGTTGGCAGAGAGTTTGCTGACGATGTTCAGAATCCAACCATAGTTGGCATTACTCGTTGGAGGTACGTCGTATCCAGCCCATCGTGGATCATCCTTCAGTTCGTTCTCTGCACGCCAAGCCTTCTGGTTAAATGGCGGATTAGCCATGATGAAGTCAGCCTTCAGGTCTTTACGCGCTTGTTACCATGATGCGCCTCGATGAACTTCATGCTCTGCACGAACATACCGCCAGAACCACAACAAGGGTCGTTAATCTTACCACGATAAGGCTCTATCATCTCTGCAATTAGGTTGACGATAGTCTTAGGTGTATAGTACTCACCTTTACCCTTACCTTCGGCAATGGCAAACTTACCGAGGAAGTATTCATAGACGCGACCTATGAGATCGTTCTCTGGGTCTTTCAGCGTGTCAATCTTGTTGATTTCATCAAGCAAAGCTGCGAGCTTGGTGCGGTCGAGCGACAGACCTGCATAGTAATTGCTTGGCAAGGCACCCTTCAACGTAGGATTACTCTGCTCCACTTTCGCCAATGCCTTGTCTATCTTGATGGCAATATCATTCTGCTTGGCGTTTTCAATCAGAAAATCCCAACGGCTTTCAGGCTCCAGATAAAAAAATTCTTGGCATTATAGAATACAGCATTATCGGCAAAAGCCACCTTGCCTTCTGTCACCAACTCATTGCGTCGCTCCGTAAAACGGTCGTGCGCATATTTCAGGAAGATAAGACTCAGTACCACATGCTTATACTCCGAAGGTTCCACAGAACCACGGAGTTTGTTGGCCGATTCCCATAACGCTTCCTCTATTGCCTTTTCTTTTATTACTTTTTTTTTCCATATACTTAATAGACGATTCTCTGTACTCATTTTTCAATCTTTGGATGCCAAAGAAAGGTAAAGCCTTGATTCTGCCACAAAGATACTATTTCTATTTCAACGTTTTTTCCCATTAAAACGCAAACAAGTGCACTTTTCCAAGGTAAGATTCAGGAAAAAGATTGATAATCCTGGGAATTTGGAAGTATCACCTCTGCAATCGGGCCAGCCGGGACGTGAAAAGTTCCAAATATGCAGACTTCAAGTCTTCGATGAGGAAGGATGCCTGAATGAGTCTCTGCCACTTTGGTAGAGCCTTGTGAAGACCGGCTATAAGACGTAGCACCACGTTCTCTTCCAACCCCATTGTCTTTGCTGCTTTCAGGAAATCGTCCAGACGGAGTTTAGACTTTTTTCCAGAAAGGGACAATGCCAATTCCTCTTTGTCTTTGGGATTGGCAATAGCAACGTTAAGGAGGTCATAGGCGGGCGTCAACTGGTATTTCTCAGAAGGACGATAGAGCGAGAAGTTCTTCAGGTGCATGTCGTTATTGCCCGTCACAAAACAGAAAAGCAAGAGCTGCATATAGTTCGTCAGGTCGAGTTTAGGGGTACTGCTATACTGCCCTATGGTCTTCGCTATTTGCTCATGCGAGCCTTTGTACTTATACTCTGTGGGATGCAGCGTCAGCTGACACATGTCCTCCATGTCTATCTTCTCACCGTTCTTGGTGCGGTCAATGCGTTTGGTTATGTAACCGAGTTCTCCGTCGGCCAACCGAATGAGGCTATGAGGAACGACATTTATCTTTGCTGCTTCAGCAAGGTGCATCGTCAGGTCTTCGTTTTCGGGCAACTGCGGATAACTCTCTGTCTGGGGCTTAAAGATGTAGTCTCCCCAAAGTCCAACGATGGTCAATCGGCTGCAGCCCTCATGCTTGCTGAGGTTCAGCGACAGCTTAGGCTGAACACCCGTTAAAGATGTCTGCGCACGAATGACTTGTTCGGCCAGACTATCAAGGTCTTCATGCCGATATTCCATTGACGGGACATCTTTTGTCCCGAAGAACTTTCGGGCGCATCCAGGATGGAAATCTTTTTGCCCTTCCTCCAGAGGTTGATAACAGAACAGACACCTACACATCATTCGTCTCCTTCCTTGTTTATTGGTACAACACTGACAGAGCCGATGCAATCCTTGCAGCACAGCAACAGTAAAGACATACGATCGAGAATGCTGATGTCGGTGCTGCGGAGTGCCACGTCGAGCAACCATCCTTCGGGTATCAGTCCGTCGAAAAATGGGAATAGCACGGGACTGACAAAACTATCCGTCTGTAATGGCAGTGTCAGACTCACTGGCTGTGCATCCTCACGAGCGAGATACGTTTCATCATAGCAGAAGCGGTATTCGCCACCTTCTTCTGTCAAGATGCCTGCAAGAATGTCCTTTCGGTATATTTCGGCTTGTCTCATTGCTTGGGTGTTGCCGTTAGTTCATAATTAAACAAGTCAAGTAGTTGGTTTACCTTATCCATCCTCAGCGTCGGCTTTCCTTGCTCAAGATTCCTGACGAAGCAAAGCCCTACGCCCGACTTCAAGGCAAGGTCTTCTTGAGTAAGACCATATTCCTTGCGCAGGGTCTTAACAACTGCTGATAGTTTTGTTCTTTCCATATTAAATTATATTGTTTCGAATGCAAAATTACAATTTTATTTTGTTATTACATAGTTTCTAATATAAATTCTATGTAATTTAACATCATTACATGCGTTCTACTACAGTATAATAGCTTTTGATACGAAAGAGCAGATATCTTTCTCAGCGGACGGTGCGTTCGGCGTCCATGCGGAGGAAGATGGCAATGAGGATGGTGAACCCCCAGAGGGAGCTGCCGCCGTAGCTGAAGAAGGGCAGGGGGATGCCGATGACGGGCATAAGGCCGATGACCATGCCGACGTTGATGAGCAGATGGAAGATGAGGATGCAGGCTACAGCGTAGCCATAGACACGGGCAAAGCGTCCTGACCCTTGACGCTCGGCCAGCACCAGCAGGCGCAGGATGAGCGCCACGAACAGCAGCAGCACCCCCACCGTGCCGATGAAGCCCTGCTCCTCGCCAATGGTGCAGAAGATGAAGTCCGTCTCCTGCTCGGGCACATAGCTGAGCTTCGTCTGCGTGCCGTGAAGGAAGCCCTTGCCGGTGAGCCCGCCGGAACCGATGGCTATCTTCGCCTGATGGACATTATAGCCTGCCTCCTTGACGTCGTCCTCCATACCCAGCACCACCTTGATGCGCTTCTGCTGATGGTCGGCGAGGATGTGGTCGAAGACATAGTTGCACGAGTAGTAGTAGCCGACGGAACCGACGGCAAACAGGGCGATGAAGATGTAGGTGGCACGGCGTTCCAACAGGTAGCTGACCAGCAGATAGACGAAAATGAGCACGCACAGCACTATCTGAACAAGGCCTACATTGAACGGCACGAAGAAGCGGGCTGCGAGGTAGGCCACAAGGGTAACGACCAGCGGAACGACAAAGACGACGGTGGCGCGACGGGCATCGCGGGCATAGATGCGGAGCATGATGGACGTGACGACGGGGATGAGGGCCATGACAACAAACATGCCCACACTCACCGGCACATGGGCGAGCATGTGCTCGTCCTGGCTGATGCCGACGACGAAAAAGACGATGGCGCAGACGCCGACAAGAAGGAACGAGCCGGTCATGCCCTCGCGGTAGAGCACGAGGAAGAAGGCCAGATAGACGAGTGCCGAGCCTGTCTCCTTCTGCGCGACAATCAGCAGCATGGGCAGGACGATGATGGCCAGCGCCCGCACGAGGTCGACACGGCGCTGGAAACTGAACCCGTAGCGGCCGACCTGACGGGCAAGGGCCAGTGCGGTGGCGAACTTGGCAAACTCGGCGGGCTGCACCTTCACGGGGCCGAGCACCAGCCACGAGTGGCTGCCCTTGGTGTCGGGGGCAATGAAGATGGTGACGGCGAGCAGCACGAGGAAGGCGCCATAGAGGATGTAGGCGTACATCTCGTAGTACTTCTTCTCGATGTTCAGCAGCACCAGCCCGACGACGACGGCACAGCCCATCCACACCAGCTGCTTGCCGGCACGGCTGCTGAAGCTGAAGAAGTCGGTGTGGCTGAAGTCGTAGCTGGCGCCGCAGATGCTCACCCAGCCGAAGACCATTAGCAGCAGGCAGAGGACGATGGTGACCCAATCGACCGATTTCCAGAGGTTAGCGTTCCGTGTTGCCATAGTTGATGATGCGATGCTGGAACTCGTCGGCCCGCAGCTGACTTTCGGGCGAGAGCTGTCCGTTGATGTACTGTTCCATCATGAGCGCACCGATAGGTACGCCAAAGACGGCGCCGTAGCCGCCGTTCTCGACAAAGACGGCGATGGCAATCCGGGGGTTGTCCTTGGGGGCGAAGCCCATGAAGACGGAGTGGTCCTTGCCGCGGTTCTGCGCGGTGCCGGTCTTGCCGCATACCTCGTAGTCGGGGTTGGCGGCACGTCGGCAGGTGCCCATGGTGACGGCGCCGCGCATGCCCTCGACGACGGTCTCGTAGTGGCGGCGCTCGACGGTGGTGTAGTGGCGCGTGAGGTAGAGGCTGTCGAGGCTGCCGCCTTCCACCTCGTGCACCACGTGCGGGGCGATGTAGTAGCCGCGGTTGGCGATGGTGGCGCAGAGGTTGGCAATCTGCAGGGGGGTGAGGGTGACCTCGCCCTGCCCGATGGCGATGCTGATGATGGTGGCACCCTTCCACGAGCGCTTGTAGATTTTGTCGTAGTAGTCGGCATTGGGGATGAAGCCGCGCGCCTCGCCGGGGATGTCAACACCCAGGCGGTAGCCGAAGCCCATATCGACCATGTGGTCTTTCCACGTGGTCATGGCCTGCTGCACATTCTGGTACTTGCTTGAGCTCATCATTTTGTAGAGTCCCCAGCAGAAGTAGCCGTTGCACGAGGTGGCGATGGCGGGCACGAGGCGCCACATGGTGTTGCCGTCGTGACAGCCCACGTGGAGGCTGCCCAGCACAAAGCCGTGGGTGCAGGAGAGGCTGGTTTCGGGGGTGATGATGCCTTCCTGCAGATAGGTGAGGGCTTGCGAGGTCTTGAAGGTGGAGCCCGGAGGGTAGGTACCTTGTATGGCACGGTTGAGGAGCGGCTTGCGTTTGTCCTGCGCCATCTTCACGTGGTTGGTGCCGCGCTGGCGTCCCACCAGCTCGCGGGGGTCGAAGGTGGGCGACGACACCATGCAGAGAATCTCGCCCGTAGCGGGTTCGATGGCCACGATGCTGCCTATCTTGTTCTCCATCAGCCGCTCGCCCAGCGCCTGCAGTTCCATGTCGATGCTGAGGTGGAGGTTCTTGCCGGGCACGGCGGGCACATCCTCGGCACCGTCCATATAGTGCCCCTTGATTTGTCCGTGGGCGTCGCGCAGCAGTATCTCGCGCCCCTTCTCGCCGCGCAGTTCCTTCTCGTAGAAGCTCTCGACGCCCTGCTTGCCGATGAAGTCGCCGCGGCTGTAGTAGTCGTCGGCAGCCATCTCCTTCTTCGACACCTCGCCCAGGTCGCCCAGCACATGACCCGCGTTGGGATAGTTGTACTGCCGGATGGTGCGCAGGCGGGTGCTGAAGCCGGGGAACTTGTAGAGCTGTTCGGTCAGCTGGGCGCAATCCTCCGCCGTCAGCTGGCTGAGGAACACTTGGTCGGTGTAGCCCGAATAGCCCGGGTTGAGGCGCGTGTTCTTGATGTCGGCCATGCGGCGGTTGAACTGCTCGCGGCTGATGTCGAGCGCCTGGCAGAGGGACAGCGTGTCGAGGTCCTTGACGTTGCGCATGCACACCATGACGTCGTATGCCGGCTGGTTGAAAACCAGCAGCCTGCCCTGACGGTCGTAGATGACGCCACGGGTGGGATAGATGGTTTTGTTGAGGAAGGCGTTGCTCTCGGCGTTGGCCTTGTATTCGTCGCTCAGAATCTGAAGGGAGAAGAGACGGATGGTATAAACCACAAAGATGACCACCACCAGTCCGATGATGACCCAGCGCCGCTTGTCAAACTGAAAGTCACCGTTCATGAGGCTATTTCCCTTTGATGTGTTCGATGGCCATCACGAACAGCATGGTCAGCAGGGTGCTGCTGCCGATGCTGATGGCCAACGGCAGCAGGTAGGCAAAGGAGAAGTATTCGAGGCAGAACACCACCGTGTGGTGCACCAGCGTGCCCAGCAGGGCGTAGCGGGCAAAGGCTCCTCCTCCCATGGCGCGTATGCCGGGCACGAAGGGCTCGCCCTCGTCGCGGATGAAGAAGAGGCGGATGAGCACGGGGCGGAGAAAGGCCAGCAGCGTGGATGCCGCGGCGTGGATGCCGAACGTGTTGCTGAACACGTCTATCACCAGTCCCAGGACGAAAGCCCAAAGCATCAGCTTGTTCCGTGTCACATCCTGTCCAAGGGTGAGGACGAAGTAGATGTAGAGCAGCGGCGTGGCATAGCCAAAGAGGTGTATCTTGTTCAGGATAAAAACCTGCACAAGGGCGAGGACGAGAAATGAGATGATGCGGCTCAGGGTACGGTTCATGATGCGTCGTTGTCCTCCTTTCTATTTTCTCTTTTCGTTCACCCCGTCCTTCAGCAGCTGTCGCTCCTCGGCTCCGGCGTTCTGGATGACGAACACGTGCCGCAGGTGGGCGAAGGGGGTGCTGAGCTGGACGTAGATGTTGTTTGACAGATTGTCTGCCGAGGGCTCGAAGTCGCGTATGACGCCCACCATTAGCCCTTCGGGGAAGAAGGAAGAGTGTCCGCTGGTGACGACGGTATCGCCGACGCTGATGTCGGCATAGCGCGGCACGTCGCGCAGCAGGGCGGTGCGTGCGTCGCCGCCTGGCCATTCGAGGTAGCCGAACGATTCGCCAGGGCGCACCTTGCAGCTGATGTTGCTCTTCCGGTTCAGTATGGGCAGCACCAGCGAGTAGTGCCTCGAGCACCTGTAGGTGACGCCCACCACGCCGTCGCTGCTGACGACGCCCATGTCGGGCCGTATGCCGTCGTCGGTGCCCTTGTTGATGGTGACATAGTTGTCGGGCTTGCCGGTGCTGTTCTCCACCACGGTGGCGGGCACGACGCCGAAGGGCCACCGCCCCACCGTCTCGGCTGTCAGCCTGACGAGCCCGGCGCTGTCCAGCGCCTGCTGCAGGCCGAAGACCTGCTCGGTGAGCAGCGCATTCTGCTCGGCCAGCCGCTCGTTCTCTGCCGCCAGGCCAAAGTAGCTCGTGACGCGCTGCCTCACCTCCAGCATGTTGCCTGCCGCCGTGTTCGCCGACGACAGCCACACGCTGCCCTGATAGTCATTCAGCGAGAATAACAAGAAGAGGCTGATGCCCTCCAGAAGGATGAACAGCAGCCAATGGTTGTGCTTGTAGAAGAACTCCAGCAGCCCCTTCATGGCAACACGCTGCGCTTTAATACAAAAGACGCGCTTATCGCATCAGGAAGGAGAACCTATCGACATTCTTCAGCGCGGTGCCGGTGCCTCGGGCAACGCAGTGCAGGGGGTCGTCGGCCACGTGGAAGGGGATGTTGATTTTGTTCGTCAGACGCTTGTCGAGTCCGCGCAGCAGTGCACCGCCACCTGCCAGATAGATGCCGTTCTTCACGATGTCGGCGTAGATTTCGGGCGGGGTGTTCTCCAGCGCGGCCAGCACGGCCGTCTCTATCTTGGCCACCGACTTGTCGAGGCAGTGGGCAATCTCCTGATAGCACACGGGCACCTCCATCGGCAGGGCGGTAATCTTATTCGGGCCGTGGACGATGTATTCCTCCGGCGCGTTCTCCTCCAGGTCGGTCAGTGCGGAGCCGACGTGAATCTTGATGCGCTCGGCCATGCGCTCGCTCACCTTCACGTTGTGCTGACGGCTCATATACTCCTGTATGTCCTCGGTGAAGATGTCGCCCGCCACCTGTATGGACTTGTTGCTGACGATGCCGCCGAGTGAGATGACGGCAATCTCGGTGGTGCCGCCACCTATATCGACAATCATGTTACCCTCGGGGGCCTCCACGTCCAGTCCGACGCCAACGGCTGCCGCCATGGGCTCGAAGATGAGGTAGATGTCGCGTCCGCCCGCATGCTCAGCCGAGTCGCGCACGGCACGCAGCTCCACTTCCGTCGAGCCGGAGGGCACGCCGATGACCATGCGCAGCGAGGGCGAGAAGAGTTTGTTGCGCGGGTTGACCATCTTGATGAGTCCGCGCATCATCTGTTCGCAGGCGAAGAAGTCGGCGATGACGCCGTTGCGCAGCGGACGCACGGTGCGGATGTTCTCGTGCGTCTTCTCGTGCATCAGCTTGGCACGCTCGCCCACGGCAATCATCTTGTCTGTCTTGCGGTCGATGGCTACCACGGACGGCTCGTCAACGACGATGGTGTCGTTGTGCAGAATGATGGTATTGGCCGTGCCGAGGTCCATCGCTATCTCTTGTGTAAAGGAAAACAGTCCCATTGTGTATTTACGATTTTACGATTTAATTACAATTCTTTAGTGTCTGAAATGCCTTATGCCGGTCATCACCATGGCCACGCCGTGGGCGTTGCAGTAGTCGATGCTCTCGTTGTCGCGCACCGAGCCGCCGGGCTGTATGACGGCTGTGATGCCTGCCTCGTGGGCCAGCTGCACGCAGTCGCCGAAGGGGAAGAAGGCGTCGCTGGCCATCACGGCTCCGTCCAGGCTGAAGCCGAACGAACGGGCCTTCTGTATGGCCTGTTTCAGTGCATCCACTCGCGACGTCTGCCCTACCCCGCTGGCCAGCAGCTGGCCGTCGCGGGCAAGCACGATGGCGTTGCTCTTCGAGTGTTTCACGATTTTGTTGGCAAACAGCATGTCCTGCACTTGGCTGTCGGTGGGCGCGGTGGTCGTCACCGGCTTGCAGTCCTCGGGCGTCTCCACGTAGAGGTCCTTCTCCTGCACCAGCACGCCGTCAAGCACCGAGCGGAACTGCCAGCGCGGCTTCTCCGTCTCCTTGCGGACGAGGATGATGCGGTTTTTCTTCTGTCCGAGAATCTCCAGTGCATCCACGTCGTAGTCCGGCGCGATGACCACCTCGAAGAATATCTTGCCTATCTCCCCGGCCGTCTGGCGGTCGATGGGCCGGTTGGTGATGAGCACGCCGCCGAAGGCACTCACGGGGTCACCCGCCAGCGCGTCCGTCCATGCCTCCAGCAGTGTAGGCCTCGTGGCCACGCCGCAGGCGTTGTTGTGCTTCAGCACGGCAAACGTGGTGTCGTCGAACTCGTCTATCAGCTCCACCGCCGCATGGATGTCCAGCAGGTTGTTGTAGCTAATCTCCTTGCCGTGCAGCTGGTCGAACATGTCCTCGAAGTCGCCGTAGAAGACGCCCTTCTGATGGGGGTTCTCGCCGTAGCGCAGGGCTTTGCTGCCGGTGATGCTGGCACGGAAGGCGCTGTGCTCGCCGCCGTCGAACCAGTTGAAGATGCTCGTGTCGTAGTCCGACGAGACGGCGAAGGCCTCTTTGGCAAACCACCGGCGCTCCTCCAAGGTGGTGATGGCGCCACGCTTCTCCAGGATGTCGGCCAGCGGCTGGTATTGTGCCGAGCTGGCCACGATGACCACGTCGCGGTAGTTCTTGGCCGCAGCGCGGATGAGCGAGATGCCGCCGATGTCGATTTTCTCGATGATGTCAGCCTCGGCAGCCCCGCTGGACACGGTCTGCACGAAGGGGTAGAGGTCCACGATGACAAGGTCGATGTCGTCGATGTCGTACTCCACCATCTGCGCGCGGTCGTCCACGTCGTCGCGTCGGCCCAGTATGCCGCCGAACACTTTCGGGTGGAGCGTCTTGACACGTCCGCCCAGTATGGAGGGATAGCCCGTCACGTCCTCCACGGCGCGGCAGGGGATGCCGAGCCCGAGGATGAACCGCTGTGTGCCGCCCGTCGAGAGCAGTTCCACGCCCTCCTCATGCAGTTTTCTCACTATGGCGTCCAGTCCATCCTTGTGATAGACCGAAATCAAGGCCGTTTTTATCCGTTTGCTGTCTGACATACGCTTGCATTTTGTTTGAGGATGCAAATTTACTACACCCCTCGCGGATATGCAAGGGAAACATCCATTTTTTGTCTTACCTTGTGGAAAAGTTTTTTTGCGCCCGTCGGCAGCTGCCCGCTCTGCGGACCAGCCCGTTCATGCTGGCGCGTCTTTCCGTCCGTTTTTACCCTTTTTCGCGAAGGAATGTTGCGGATTGAAACGTTTGACGCCGTGCGACTGAACGTTTCAACTCGGCCGGTGAAACGTTTCGCCGCGGGACGGAAGGCCCTTTTTCCGCGTTAGTGTTTCTGAACGTTCGGAAACAAGGAAAAACCCCGGCGTGAAAGCGGCGGGGATTGTTGCATGGCCTGACGGGCGGGCGGACGTGCGGGGGGCGGCGTCAGAGCATGGCGACGAGTTCGTCGGGGGTGAGCTGCGACTGCTCGCCTGTGGTCATATTCTTGACGGAGAGGCGGCCTGTGGCCATCTCGTCCTGGCCGACGATGACGACGTAGGGGATGCCGCGGGCGTTGGCGTAGGCCATCTGCTTCTTCATCTTGGCGGCGTCGGGATAGAGCTCGGCGGCGTGGCCTGCGGCACGGAGGCGCGACACGAGGGGGAGGCAGTAGGCGGCTTCGGCATCGCCGAAGTTGACAAAGAGCACGCGGGTGCCGCGCACGGCCTCGGCGGGGAAGAGGTCGAGCTGGGTGAGGACATCGTAGATGCGGTCGGCACCGAAGGAGATGCCCACGCCGCTGACGCCGGGGAGGCCGAAGATGCCGGTGAGGTTGTCGTAGCGTCCGCCGCCGGAGATGCTGCCCATCTCGGCATCGAGGGCCTTGACCTCGAAGATGGCACCGGTGTAGTAGTTGAGCCCGCGGGCAAGGGTGAGGTCGAGAAGGATGTTCGGGCAGGGAGTTGCGGCTCTTGCCGTTTTCAGGATAAACTCGGTCTCTTCGATGCCCTTCATGCCAGTGGGACTGAGGGCGAGAAGGGTGCGCAGGGTGGCGAGCTTCTCGTCGTCGGTGCCGCTGAGCTGGATGATGGGCTGAAGCCTGGCAATGGCGTCGGCAGGCAGGCCTTTTTCTGCGAGCTCGGCGTTGACGTTCCCGAGGCCTATCTTGTCGAGTTTGTCGATGGCGACGGTGATATCAACGAGTTTGTCGGCCTGGCCGATGACCTCGGCGATGCCGGAGAGAATCTTGCGGTTGTTGATGTGGATGGCAACGCGGACGCCGAGGGCGCGGAAGACGGTGTCGAGCAGCTGCACGAGGTCAACCTCGCAGAGGAGGGAGTCGGTGCCGACGATGTCGGCGTCGCACTGGTAGAACTCGCGGTAGCGCCCGCGCTGGGGGCGGTCGGCACGCCAGACGGGCTGCATCTGGAAACGCTTGAAGGGAAGGGTGATGTCGTCGCGGTGCATGACGACGTAGCGGGCGAAGGGGACGGTGAGGTCGTAGCGCAACCCTTTCTCGCAGAGCTGGGCGGCAAGGCGGTTCAATTCGGTGTTATTCCATTCGCCTTCGGGGTCAGGGGCCAGGGGTGAGTGGTCGGGGGTTACCCCGCTCAGGAAGTTGCCGGAGTTGAGGATTTTGAAGAGTAGCTTGTCGCCCTCTTCGCCATACTTGCCCATGAGGGTGGAGAGGTTCTCCATAGCGGGAGTCTCGATGGGCTGGAAGCCAAAGGTATAGAACACGCTGCGGATGGTGTCGAAAATGTAGTTGCGTTTGGCCATCTCGGCCGGGGAGAAGTCGCGCGTCCCCTTGGGAATGCTTGGTTTCATGAAAAGTTGATGTTTTAATAAAAAGAATGTAGAATGAAAAACAAGAAGTTTGTTCTTCGTTTTCCATTCTACATTTTGTTTTAGTTGGCCAGTTCGGAGAGGAATTTGATGCGGACAAGGCGGATTTCCTCTTCGGTGTAGTCGTCGCCGAGCTCGTCAAGGGCGGCCTGGAGCGAGTCTGTCTCGGACTCCTTGAAGTATTCGTAGATATCCTCGAGGTGGTCTTCGTCGATGACTTCGCTGAGGAAGTAGTCGATGTTGATTTTCGTTCCGCTATAGACGATGGACTCCACTTCGTCGAGCAGTTCGTCGAACTCCATGCCTTTGGACATAGCGAGGTCGTCGAGGGCTACCTTGAGGTCGATACTCTGGATAATGCTGACCTTGATTTTGGACTTGTTGGCAACGGTGCGGACGCGGAGGTCTTCGGGACGCTCTATTTCGTTCTCATCGACGTGGCGTTTGATGAGGTCGATGAACTCCTGTCCATAGCGTTTGGCCTTGCCTGCGCCGACGCCCGGGATGTTCTGCAGCTCATCCATGGTGATGGGATAGGTGGTGGCCATGGCTTCGAGCGAGGGGTCCTGGAAGATGACGTAGGGAGGAAGGGAGAGCATCTTGGAGAGCTTCTTGCGCAGCACCTTGAGCATGCTGTAGAGGACGGGGTCAACGGCTGCGGCGCCGCCGTGCATGGGGGCCTCCTCTTCTTCCTCCTCGAAGGCTTTGTCCTCGACAATCTGGAAGGTGGTGGGGTGAAGGAGGAAGTCGTGACCGGCATCGGTGACCTTGATGAGGCCGTAGTTCTCGACGTCTTTCTCCAGATAGCCAGCAATGAGCGCCTGGCGGATGACAGAGTTCCACATCTTCTCCTCCTCGGGCGAGCCGACGCCGAAAACCTCAAGCTCTTCGTGCCCGTGTGCGAGCACTTCGCCCGTCTCCTTTCCGATGAGGATGTTGACGATGTGGTCGGCCTTGAAATTCTCCTTGACGGCCAGCACGGCTTCGATGACGGAGCAGAGCTCGTCCTGTGCCTCAACGCGCTTCTTGGGATTGAGGCAGTTGTCGCAGTTGCCGCAGTTCGTCTCGGGATAGTCCTCGCCGAAGTAATGGAGGAGCATCTTGCGCCGGCAGACACTGCTCTCGCAGTAGGCAGTGGTCTCCTGGAGGAGCTGGCGGCCGATGTCCTGCTCGGCAATGGGCTTGCCCTCGAGGAACTTCTCGAGTTTCTGGAGGTCTTTGCTGCTGTAGAAGGCGATGCACTGCCCTTCGCCGCCGTCGCGGCCGGCGCGGCCGGTCTCCTGATAGTAGCCTTCGAGGCTCTTGGGGATGTCGTAGTGGATGACGTAGCGGACGTCGGGTTTGTCGATGCCCATGCCGAAGGCAATGGTGGCGACGATGACGTCGATTTTCTCCATGAGGAAGTCGTCCTGCGTCTGCGTGCGGACGGTAGATTCCATGCCGGCGTGGTAGGCGGCGGCGGGGATGTCGTTGGCGCGGAGGATTTCGGCCAGCTCTTCCACCTTCTTGCGCGACAGGCAGTAGATGATGCCGCTCTTGCCGGCGTTCATCTTGATGAAGCGGATGATGTCGCGATCGACATTCTTGGTCTTCGAGCGCACCTCATAGTAGAGGTTGGGGCGGTTGAAGGAGGACTTGAAGTCCTGGGCATCGAGGATGCCGAGGTTTTTCTTGATGTCGTCGCGCACCTTGTTGGTGGCGGTGGCGGTGAGGGCGATGATGGGGGCACGGCCTATCTGGTCGATGATGGGGCGTATCTTGCGGTACTCGGGGCGGAAGTCGTGGCCCCACTCGCTGATGCAGTGGGCTTCGTCGATGGCGTAGAACGAAATGCGGACGGAACGGAGGAACTCGACGTTCTCTTCCTTCGTCAGCGACTCGGGGGCGACGTAGAGCAGCTTGGTCTTGCCGCTGACGATGTCGTCCTTCACCTGGTCGATGGCGGCTTTGTTGAGCGATGAGTTGATGAAGTGGGCAACGCCGTCTTCCTCGGAATAGTTGCGGATGGCATCGACTTGGTTTTTCATCAGCGCGATGAGGGGCGAGATGACGATGGCCACGCCGTCCATGAGGAGCGAGGGCAGCTGGTAGCAGAGGCTCTTGCCGCCGCCGGTGGGCATGAGAACAAAGGTGTCGTTGCCGCTCAGGACGTTGAGGATGATGGACTCCTGGTCGCCCTTGAAGGTATCGAATCCGAAATAGCTCTTCAACAGCTTGGAGAGCGAGCCGCGGTCGAACTCCTTGGTCTGGGGAGGCTGCACTCTTGCCGGCTGCGGGGCGGAGTCTGGTGTGTCGCCAGCCGTGGGTGCCGCGTCAGCCTCCTGATTGGGAGGCGTCGGCACGACTTCCGCAGGAACAGCATCTGCCGGAACGCTTTCCGCTGGAACGGATTCCGCAGGAGCGGCTTCTGCCGGCTGTTCCTTGCCCTTGGCCGTGGTGGTTTTCTCCTTGGCTTTCTTGGCGGGAGCCTTAGAGGCAGGCGCTTTTTTTGCAGGAGCCTTTTCAGCGGGAGCGGACTCCTCTGTAGCTTTCTTGGCAGGCGCTTTTTTTGCCGGTGATTTCTCAGCGGGGGCTCTTTCTTCAGGTGCTTTTTCAGCAACGGCTTTAGCGGGAGCCTTAGTGGCTGCCTTGGGTGCTTTCACGGTCTTTTTGGGAGCTGGAACCTCAGCGGGGGCCTTTTCTTCCACAACAGGCGATGCCTTGGACGCCGTCTTGGAGGCACTCTTCGTGGCTGTCTTGGCAGGAACTGTAGCAGGAGCTTCGGCAGCGGCCTTAGCAGGAGCTTCGGCAGCGGTCATGGCAGGAGCTACGGCAGCGGCCTTAGCAGGAGCTTTAGCAGCAGTCTTAGAGGTCGCTTTGGCAGATGAAGTCTTCGCCGTCGGCGTGGCTGCCGTCTTGGCCTTGGCCGACGTTTTCGGGGTTGCAGCAGGGGTCTTTTTCTTCTCTTCGCTCATTGGGTTATAAGGGTTCTTCGATGGAAAAATCAACAGGTTCTTTTAAGAAACCAAACAAAGTTAAGCACAACCTTCTGAAACTTGCAAATGTTTTTTAAAAAAAATGCACCCGCAGGTGCATTTTTTCCTTTTTTAGGGCAAATCGTGGCCGAAAAAGCTCCCTATTCGGCTTTCAGGCGGTTCAAATTGGCTTTGTCGAGCTGCGCCTCGGCATAGTCCAGCGTCACGTTGAACGTCTTCCTCCGCGTGGAGGGCACCTCGTACATGGCATCCATCATAATGGTCTCGACGATGGAGCGGAGGCCGCGTGCTCCCAGCCGGTACTCGACGGCCTTGTCAACGATGAAGTCATAGACGGCGGGGTCGAAGGTGAGCCTGACGCCGTCCATCTCGAAGAGTTTGACGTATTGCTTGACGATGGCGTTCTTCGGCTCGGTGAGGATGCTGCGCAAGGCGTCGCGCGACAGGGGCTCGAGATAGGTGAGCACGGGCATGCGGCCGATGATCTCGGGTATCAGTCCGAAGGCCTTCAGGTCCTGCGGAGCGATGTACTGGAGCATGTTGTTTTTGTCAAGGCGGAAGGCGTTCTCCACGTTGCTGTAGCCGACGACATGGGTATTGAGACGCTGGGCTATCTTGCGCTCGATGCCGTCGAAGGCTCCGCCGCAGATGAAGAGGATGTTCTGCGTGTTGACGGGAATCATCTTCTGCTCGGGATGTTTGCGTCCGCCCTGCGGGGGCACGAGGACGACGCTCCCCTCAAGCAGTTTGAGCAGCCCCTGCTGCACGCCCTCGCCGCTGACGTCGCGCGTGATGCTGGGGGTATCGCCCTTGCGGGCTATCTTGTCAATCTCGTCGATGAAGACGATGCCGCGCTCGGCGGCCTTCACGTCGTAGTCGGCCACCTGAAGGAGGCGGGTGAGGATGCTCTCGATGTCCTCGCCCACATAGCCCGCCTCGGTGAGGACGGTGGCATCGACGATGGTGAAGGGAACCTTCAGCATCTTGGCGATGGTGCGGGCAAGCAGCGTCTTGCCCGTGCCCGTAGTGCCCACCATGATGATGTTGCTCTTCTCAATCTCCACACTGTCGCCCTTATCGACTTGCATCAGACGCTTATAGTGGTTATAGACCGAGACGGAGAGGTAGCGCTTGGCTTCGTCCTGCCCGATGACGTACTGGTCGAGGAACTCCTTTATCTGACGTGGTTTGGGCAGTTCTTCCTGCTTCAGCTCCTCGCCTTTTTGCCTCCGTTCGTCTTCGGCCATCTCCTGCAGCACCTGCGTGGCCTGGGCTACGCACTCGTTGCAGATATAGCCATCCAGCCCCGAGAGCAGGATAAGTCCAGGGGCTTCCTCGCGGCCGCAAAAGCTGCAATGTGGTTTAGTTCTGGGCACGGTGCGACGTCTTTGGCTTGTTATTTCTTCCTCGTCAGCACTTCGTCAATCATGCCGTAGTCCATGGCTTCCTGCGCCGTCATCCAATAGTCGCGGTCGCTGTCGGCCCACACTTTCTCGAAGTCGGTGTGGGAGTGGTCGGCAATGATGGTGTAGAGCTCTTTCTTGAGTTTCTGTATCTCGCGTGCCGTGATTTCGATGTCGCTGGCCTGTCCCTGTGCGCCGCCCATGGGCTGGTGTATCATCACGCGGCTGTGGGTGAGCGCCGAGCGCTTGCCCTCCTTGCCGGCCACGAGCAGGACGGCTGCCATGCTGGCTGCCATGCCCGTGCAGATGGTGGCGACATCGCTGCTGATGAACTGCATGGTGTCGTAGATGCCGAGTCCGGCATAGACGCTGCCGCCGGGGCTGTTGATGTAGATGCTGATGTCCTTGCCGTTGTCAACCGAGTCGAGGTAGAGCAGCTGGGCCTGCAGCGTGTTGGCGGTGTAGTCGTCGATCTGCGTACCGAGGAAGATGATGCGGTCCATCATCAGGCGGGAGAATACGTCCATCTGTGTAACGTTGAGCTGACGCTCCTCGAGGATATAGGGGTTGAGGTATTGGGCCTCCGAGCGGATGACGTCGTCGAGCACCTGGCTGTTCATGCCCAGGTGGCGGGTGGCATATTTGCGGAAATCGTCCATATTGGTGACTGGTTTAGGGGGTTAATCCGGCGATGCCGGAGGGGAGTCAGTTCTTCTTCTCAAAGAGTTTGTTGAAGTCTTCCACGCTGACGGTTTTCTTCTTCAGCTTGGCGGTCTTCTTGAGGGCAGCGATGAGCTTGTTGTCGAGGGCACGGTTGGCCAGGCCTTCCACGCTCTCCTTCTTCTGCAGCATATCCTTGGCATAGTTGTCGAGCAGGTCGTCGGGCACGCTGTTCATGCCGTACTGGGCGAACTGGGCGCGGACAGCCTCGCGGGCCTGGTCGGTGATGTCCTTTTGCTCAATCTTGATGTCGGCGTTCTTGATGAGCTCCTCCTTGATGAGATGCCACTGGAGCTCCTCCAGGGTAGCGGGGAACTCTTCGTCGAGCTTCTCGGTGTTCTTCTCCTCGCGGCTGTTGAGGAGGATGCGGCGCAGCAGGTCTTCAGCGAAGGGCAGCTTGCCGATGCGGTTCATCATGTATTCGCGGACGTCGATGAGGAAGCGGTAATCGCTCTCGGGCGCAAACTGAGCCTGGATGTCGGCTTTCACCTTGGCGCGGAAGTCGGCCTCGTCCTTCACCTTGCCTTCGCCATAGACCTGGTCGAAGAGTTCCTGGTTGAGCTCGCCTTCGGTGTAGCGGGTGATGTCGGTAATCTGATAGGTGAAGTCGCCCTGCACGTCGGCAGCCTGCTCCTTGGTAATCTTGAGCAGCGACGTCAGCTCCACCTCGCTGCCGTCGTAGGCCTTGCGGGGGTTGAAGGTGACGATGTCGTCCTTCTTGGCGCCGTCGAAGAGGTGTTTGCTCTCCTCGTCCTTCATGTAGTCGGGCAGCATCACGGCGTCCTCGGCACGGATGCCACCTTCCTTGACGTTGCCGTCGGCGTCGAGCTCGGTCACGATGCCCTTCACCATGTCGCCGGCCTGGTAGCTCTCAACGCTGTCGTAGTGGCCGTTGCGCTGGGTGTACATCTTCACCTGGTTCTCCACCATCTCGTCCGTCACCTTTATAGTATAATAAGGTATATTGTCCTCGGCCGACACCGTGGCGTCGAACTTCGGAGCGATGGCGAGGTCGAAGGCAAAGGCCATGTCATCCTGCGTAGCGATGTTGATGCTCTTCTGCTGCTCCTCGTCGGGGAGGGGTTCGCCGAGCACCTCAACGTTGTTCTCCTTGATGTAGTTGTAGAGGGCTTCCTGCAGCACCTTGTTGATTTCGTCCACCTTGATGGCGGTGCCATACTGCCGTTTGATGAGGCTCATGGGCACCATGCCCGGGCGGAAGCCGGGGATATTGGCCTTCTGGCGGAAGGTCTTGAGCGATTTGTTCACTTTCTCTTCATAGTCGGCAAGAACCAACTGAACCGTAAGCTTGGCCTGTACGTCGCTTACTTGCTTTAATGTAATTTCCATGCTGTTATATTGTGCTTTTTATTGAATTTTCGTTTTGGGGCGCAAAGGTAGTGCAAACTGAGAGATTATGCAAATTTAACGGATAAAAACTTTACGCACGGTTCCTCCGCACCGCACAATGGCGATGTGTTCGTTCAGCTGATATAGCTCTTCCGCCTCCCCACAGTCGTCCGCGTCGGACGAGGGGGAGAAGATGCCATTGCCCCCATCAAAGTCGAACGTGCAGGGACCGTTCTTCGTCCGCGAGATGGCGGTGACGGTCGCGTGCAGCGTGTCGCCAAACTGGGTGATGCTGGCCGGTGTCGTTTCAGGGCTGAACGCGAAGTTGCTCTTGCCGAACAGTTGGTTCGGCTCGTCGTTGTAGCTATAGTCGTTGTTGGCAGGGACGATGTGGTGGCGGTGGCGCTTCTTGTCGGTGTTCACCGTGTTGCCTGCCCATGCCGAAGCGTTGTAGTTGACGGCGCTTATCATCAGTCCGTACGACGGCAGGTTGGCCCGCCAGCCCGTCCGCTGCACATTCTCAAACACGAAGTACGACGTGGTGTCGTCCTCGTTCACGAAAGCGCGGTACATCACCGGCTCCTCGTCTGTCGTCAGCAGGGTGACGGTCTCCGGCTGCCGCAGGGTGCGTGCCGGAATCCAGCCCATAGAGTAGCGCTCGAACGAGGTGTAGCCCGCCGGATTGTAACCCTCCAGGCAATAGAGCCCATAGTCCATGACGCTCCAGTAGTCCATGCAGAAGTCCTCCTCGCCATTCTTCAGCGCCGTGTTGTAGAAGTCGGGAAGCCCCATCACATGGCTGAACTCGTGCACGAACGTGCCGATGCCCGCAGGCACGTCCTGCGAGTCAATCAGCAGTTCGCCCGAACAGGCGTAGCGGCTTATCTTCACGTCTCCCACCACCAGCGGCGAGGCCAGCGTCCACGCATGGGCCCAGACGCTCTCCTCGGGACCGAACTGCGCCTCGTCGTTGCCGGCATAGACCACATAGACGTAATCGACATAGCCGTCGCCGTCGTTGTCGTAGGAGGTGAAGTCGGTGAGCCCCATATCGTATGCCTTCCGGCAGGCGTCCCTCACCATGCCGCGGGCGTTGACGTCCTTGCCGCTACGCTCGTTGGCGCCGTAGTAGATGCGGTTGTTGTCGAGCGTGATGGGGCCGAAGACGTCAAAGGTGGGCGTGAACAGCCCCAGCGACTGGTCGCGGTAGTAGTCGCGGGCGCTGCCGGTGATGGTGCCGCCCACACGCAGCGTGTCCTTGTACGTCGGGCTGTAGAACGCATAGTCGAACTCCTCGGAGTAGCCGTCCCCGTTATACCGCGCCGCCAGCAGGTCGTGCGTGCTGGCCGAGTCGGCGCTGAACGCCACGTCGGCAAACGCCACCAGCAGCACCACGCCGTGTATGTTGCCTCGTGTGGGAAAGTCGTTCATGCGGTACGGAGCCGCCGCCCGCCGTCCTCCTGCGGCTGAAGGCTGATGGCCGATGGCCGATGGCTGACGGCTGACGCGGGCGGCATAGAAGGCATCCTCCTCCACCCTGCTGAGGGCACGGAAGAAGCCGTCCGCATCCTTTCGCATCAGCTTGCCTTCGGGCGTGGCATAGGCGTGGCCATGCTCGTCGCCCACCAGCTGCAGGCGGATTTCCGTCCCGTCGGGCTGCGTCCGCGTGACGAATCCACGCCGCGCAGGCCCGGCAAAGCCCTGCACAGCAAAGGCCAACACCATAAACAGAGACAGCAATATTTCTTTCTTCATCTTTTTCTTTACTTTTTTTCGAACACGGATTTCACGGATCTACACGAATCACTTCGCATCAAGGACATCCGTTCAATCCGTAGAATCCGTGTTCAAAAGAATTCGTGTTCGAAAAAACGCGTATCATTTACTTCATGAAATCTTTTTTCCGCAGCACGAAGCTGTTGCCCAGATACTTGTCCCGTACGACGGGGTTTTGCGACAGCTCCTCCGGCGTACCCTGGAAGAGGATGCGCCCTTCGAAGAGCAGGTAGGCGCGGTCGGTGATGGAGAGCGTCTCCTGCACGTTGTGGTCGGTGATGAGGATGCCGATGTTCTTGTACTTCAGGCTCCACACAATCTTCTGGATATCCTCTACGGCGATGGGGTCAACGCCGGCAAACGGCTCGTCCAGCATGATGAACTTCGGGTCGATGGCCAGGCAGCGGGCAATCTCGGTGCGCCGCCGCTCGCCGCCCGACAGCTGGTCGCCCTTGTTCTTGCGCACCTTCGTCAGGTGGAACTCGGCAATCAGGCTCTCCAGCTTCTCGCGCTGCTGCTCGCGGGTGATGTCCTTACGCATCTCCAGCACCGAGCCGATGTTGTCCTCGACGGTCATCTTTCGGAACACGCTGGCCTCCTGCGGCAGATAGCCGATGCCTGCCTGCGCCCGCTTATAGACGGGGAAGCCCGTGATGTTGTCGTCGTCCAGATAGATGCTGCCCCCGTTGGCCACGATGAGCCCCGTGGTCATGTAGAACGTTGTGGTCTTCCCCGCCCCGTTGGGCCCGAGCAGACCGACAATCTCGCCCTGCTTCACGTTGATGGAGACGTTGTTCACCACCGTCCGCTTGCCATAGCGTTTCACGAGGTTTTCCGTCCGCAGCACCATCGAGCCCACGGCCACTTCTGCATGCTGCGCCGTCGTGCTTACGTCCTCGTCCGTTTGAGCTTCGCTCTTCCTCCGTCGCGACTCGGCAGAATCCAAGCAATGTTGGTTCTGCTCTCGCTGCTCCGTCGGTTGCACGGCGTCGCGGAGCTCCACCTCCTCGGCATGCCCCTTTTCATTAACAATCATTTCGTCGTTTTCGGCCATACTATTCATTTTGGCCACGAAGATACGCACATTTCCCCACACCACCAAACATTCCGCCCTCCTTTTCCCAAAAATTAACGCTGACCAGCCGCTCCTGCAGTCTTTCTTCCCAAACTACTTTTCAAAATAGGTTGACATACATCATCCATCAAACATCAACCGTATCCTCATGATGGTATATGCCAACATTCCCCGAAACCTCATAACCTATTTTCATAATGATCTTTTATAGACTTGCATATAACAATTTATTTCTATCCGTTTAAAAATATTCAAATATTTTTTCAATTAGTGATACTCTTCAAAAAAAGCGGGAGCTTTACTCCCACTTTTATCAAGGTAGATGATAGATTATATTCGTAAATCTTTCATCTTTGTTTCCAATAGCATTCGGTTACATTCCGATTCCAGGACGAAGTTTTTTACTCAATTTAATCAACTCCGCATCCAATTAGAACCACAATCGCCAGAACATCCACAACAGAGAATGTTCACCTGCCATGTTTCTTTGCCAACTTTGGCCATCTCATTGCCATACTTTTGTTCAATGGCATCCAGATTTGTCAGTCTAAAGTTCATAAAAATAAAATTTAAATGATTTGCTCTATTTTAAGGTAAGGGCAATTAACCTTTTTCTATTTCTTTAATGAAACCTATTGAATCTAAATAAGACTGCGTCATTAATACTCCTCTAGCAACCATTGCCAATTCTTCCTTTTTTAATCCTTTTAGTGCCGCATATTCAGATGGTTTTTCAAGCATATTCCCTATCATCCATGAGCCAGCTAATGCACGAAGTCTTGTTATTACACATGTGAAATAATCTCGTTTGCTTACTTTTCCTGATACGATGTAATTACCACCGTAACAAGTTGGGCAAATTGTTTCTAAAACACAGCCATCGCAACGCTCATCATGCAGATTTCTAAGTGTAGAGAGATCTATATCCTCAAACTTTCTCCCTTTTTCTTTACTGGCCTCATAAAACAGATGACATGGAAGGCATTGGCCATCTGGAGTCCAACAGCGCATTATTGTTCCGGCACCACATAGTTTGTCGCTGACGCTTTCGTTCCCTGCTGCTATAGCTATAAACTTGACATTCAACATATCAACAGGCATTATTTCAGGGTGGTCGAGATAATAGGATGCGAGAATCATAAACTGCTCCTTCAAAATTGATATATAATCAATTCTTTTTCCAAATTCATCTTGTTCCCAGTTCACGCCAGACGCAAAGCTACAATTATTTCGCTTGAAACCAATCTCTTGAATAAAAATAACACCTTCTGCTAAAGATGAAATTGTTCCAGGTGACGGAGTCATTTTTACTCCTTGCTCGGGCCAATTATCACAAAAAAAAGGAATGTCAATCATGTCAAACGAATTCGACCTATTCCTGTTGTGCATTTCACGTGTCCCATCTAGACTTAGTCCAACGCAAAAACGTTCTTTGTTCTTTAATAACCATTCTTTGATTTCATTTTTTATGAGGGTACCATTTGTTGTTGCATAACAAATATACTTTACAGGCCATTCCTGTGCCCAAAGCCACTCACAAATCTCTTTAATCTGTCGAAAAGCAATAAAAGGCTCTCCCCCATGAAAGAGTATCTCGACATAATCTAAACGTTCTTTTTCGGCACGATTAAAAGAATCTATAATTCCTTTCTTTGCCGTTTCTATAGGCATTACAGATTTTCCTTTAATATGCTCATAGCAATACACGCAATTTAGATTACACGTTTCTGTCATATAAAGAGTGCATGTGCAATGCTTTTTTTTGTCGTAATTATAATATTTTTTCATTGAGTTTTTCAACTTTTTATATATTTAACTTTCATATCAGGATAATGAGACATAGAGCAAAGCCAATGCCAGTCGATCCTTTTCGCAGTAAAAACCTTCAACAAAACAGTTTCTGAAATGATTGGAGTTCGCAAGTTCACTGTAGGTTTTCGAATTATGTAGTTGTTTTAACATATCTCATAGCAATCAAGATTTCATCCAACCAGGTTGTTCTATTTCAACTATCAATCCACGAGTTGTCACACATTCCCTCTTCTACAAATAAAAGTGTATTCCCCTGGCTATATTCCTACCAATTGGGTTCCGCCTTTCCTCGAAGCTACAATTAAGTTTCTTCTATATAGAAAATAAGATTCACTCTGATTAAATTGCCATAAAGGACTATTTGTGATTTACACTTATCGCATATATCTATTTATCCATCATTTGTATCTTTTTTCTTGAAAAGGCCTATAATAAGATTGAAAAGACCTGAAAAAATACCAATGATAAGTTTAATTATCATTTTAATAACCCATCCAATTGCTCCAACAATTGTTTTCATGAAAAAATCAATTATATCCATCTCTATTTATTATTTTTAATTCGCATATTTCTTTCACAAATGCCACTTAACAAACAATACCAATGAGTGCTTGACAAGAAATTAATCTCCATCCCAAATAAAGCCACATTCTGGACAGGCAGGCACCCACACGCCATATCTGTTCTGATCTATCGTTGTGCATTTTCCTCCACATCGATGACAAGAAGGTATTCGGCCATACATGCTAATGCAGCCACAAGCTCTGCACTCTCTGATATAGATACCTTCAGACTCTAAAAACTCACTGACTTTTGCTAATGAATGGCTTCCACAGTTCTCGCAAGGATCGCCAAATAATAAATCTTTTAAGAAACCCATATTTTTTAATCTAAAACTCCACTTTTTGAAACAAAATAAACAATCACAAAAACAATCAGCATTATTATACCGACCCAGCCATTTCTTGCACTATTCTCTTCCTCCGAAAAGGTTTTATTTCCTACAACATTTATTATTGTGTTTTTTTCAGGCCATATAATTCTGACTAGACACCAAAAGAAATAAAACACAGTTCCTATTATTGCACCGACGTTCGACGATCCAAGAAAATGTCCGATAAGAGCACCAATCCCTGTTGTAAAAAGGAAAAAAAAGAATTCTTGAAAGACACCAATAGCCGCTAAAATGACTAAAACTACAATGCCACCAATGATAAACAAAATCCACTTCATTTTTTGACATATTGCTCTCCAGCCCAGAGCTTTTACTTGTGAAACTTTTACGGAACGGATGCTGGTTCTGTTCCTCTCTTCTAACTTTTTGTCCAAGCAGATTCCCTGGGCTTGGGGTTGGTCTTCTGTTGACTGCTACATAATGAAAAAGCGTGGAACCTGTCTCTGTCGCTCGTCCCACGGATAGAAGCTCTGGCATTGCTTGTTTGTCGAAACGAGCAACACCGAAGCCCACGCCGATATGCATGATAACGGCTCATAAAGCCGAATTCAAAACATATCCACAGGGCGTCTTTGTTGCTTTGTTTTTGACAAACATTCGGGAACTGCCAGATTCCTACCCGTCAAACACAAAGCGTAAAAGAAACGCCTTTCCTATATATAGGTTCTTCCTCTCATTCCCACCCGTTAGTGGGCTTCGACGAAAGAACGCTGCAAATTTAGTGATTTTTTTTCTTTCACAAGCAAAAACATGAAAAAAAATTAAAAAACACAGGAAGAATGCGAAAAAAGGAAGTTAAAACCTCCCTTTCCTCTGGCTGCAGGTTGCCAATCTACGTCTTAATGCAGACGGAAGGTAGATGTTAAATGGAAGAATTAAATACGGAAAATCCGCGGACATTATACGTAGCGTCGCAGACCGTGTCCTTGAGCATAAAAGGAAATTGAATAACAAAAAAGTTGTTTCTTTTCTACACAACCTACACGGATGGGTTATGTAGTTTGTTTGTTGTATTCCGCTTTACCTGCATCGTTTTGTGTCCTAATAGCTACAGTACTGCCGATTAATCTTTTTTATTGTTCGCTTTTTCGTTCTTTCAATCATTTGTTCGGGTTTTTCCGTAAAATCAAAGAACAAATACATGCCCTATAAAGCCAATTCAAAAAATGCGCTGGTGTAGAAAGGTGTAGAAAGGTGTAGATATTTTTGACATCTACACCACGTAAGCATCTTCTAATCAATATGCAGGGTCGGCTGGTGTAGTAGTGTAGAAGTTTTTTATTTTTTTCTATAAAGAGACGTTTGTTTGCCCCGGACTTTTTCCGGAAATCAAACGCCGTTGGTAAACACGGGCCGTGTTTATATAAACAGGGGCGGCGTTTAAATAAACACGGCCCGTGTTTACCAATATAGTCAAACGTGCAGAAAAGTTCCGCCCGTTTTTCGGGATTCAAGCAGGCTTCGGCTCGGAACGGACGGAGCAGCGAGCGCAAAACGTACTTGTTTGTTTTGCCGAGTCGCGACGGACGAAAACGTAGTTAAATACGCAAATAAATTTGCGATTTCGCTCGCCTCGCACTATCTTTAACCTTCGGTTTTAGATAGGGGTCGCCTCGGGCAAAGCAAAAAAAATGTGTTTTTCTTGCTTTTCCTCTCGGCTCACCCTATCTTTAACTTTCAGTTTTAGGTAGGCTTCGGCTCGGAAATACGCAAATAAATTTGCGATTTCGCTCGCCTCGCACTACCTTTGTCATCGGAAAAAGCAGAAGACGATGTTACGACGGGCTTTGGAGGCGGTGGGCGGATGGTTGCTGGTGATGCGGCAGACGATGCGAAGGCCACAGAACGGACGGCTGTTCTGGCGTCAGGTGGCTACGGACATGTGGCGGCTGGGCGTGGGCAGCATTCCGCTGGTGCTGACCATCTCGATGGCCATCGGCGTGCTGCTGGTGCTGCAGATCGTGCTCAACTTCGGCTACCCGTGGCTGCCGCGCTTCGCCATCGGCTATGCGGCACGCGAGGTCATCCTGCTGGAGTTCTCCACCGCCATCGTCTGCGTGATTCTGGCGGGCAAGGTGGGCTCGAACATCGCCTCGGAGATTGGCACCATGCGCGTGACGCAGCAGATTGACGCGCTGGACGTCATGGGCGTGAACTCTGCGGGCTACGTCATCCTGCCGAAGATAGTGGCGTTCGTGGGGTTCATACCGGTCATCAACATCTTCAGCGTGGCTGCGGCGATGCTGGGGGCGTACGCCTCGTGCTGGATTGCCCACATCATGCCGCCCGACACATTGCAGGTGGGGTTGCAGCACTCGTTTCTGGAGTGGTACGTATGGTCGGGACTCATCAAGTCGGTGGTCTTTGCGTTCATCATCAGCAGCGTGTCGGCCTACCAGGGCTATACGGTGAGGGGCGGCTCCGTTGAGGTGGGACGGGCAAGCACCAACGCCGTCGTCCACAGCAGCATACTCATCCTCTTTGCGGACATCCTGCTGACGAGCCTTTTGAAATGAAAAATGAAGAATGAAGAATGGAGAATGAAGAATAGTGATAGAGGTAAGGAACATAAGCAAGTGGTTTGACGGCGGACGGGTGCTGACGGACGTGAGCGCTACGTTCGGCGAGGGACGCACGAACCTCATCATCGGACGGAGCGGCTCGGGAAAGACGGTGCTGCTGAGGTGCCTGACGGGCTTGCTGAAGCCTGACAGCGGGCAGGTGCTCTACGACGGACGGGACTTCCACCGTCTCGAAGGAAGGCAGCTGTCGTTGCTGCGGCGCGAGATGGGGGTGCTGTTCCAGGGGGCGGCGCTGTTCGACGCCATGGACGTGCTGGACAACGTGCTGTTTCCGCTGAACATGTTCTCGCCCCTGAGCGCCGCGGAGCGCAAGGAGCGTGCCGAGGAGTGCCTGCTGCGCGTGGGGATGGCCGACGCCCTGCACAAGATGCCTAACGAACTGAGCGGGGGCATGCAGAAGCGGGTGGGCATAGCCCGCGCCATCGCCCTGAAGCCGCGATACCTCTTCTGCGACGAACCCACATCGGGCCTCGACCCCGTGTCGGCACGCATCATCGACGAACTCATACACGGCATCACTCACGAGACGGGCATGACAACCGTCGTCAATACGCACGACATGGACTCGGTGCGGGGCATCGGCGAGAGCATCCTCTTCATCCACGAGGGACGGGCTCTGTGGACGGGCTCGGCTGAGGACATCGCGGCGGCCGGACTGCCCGAACTGGAGGCGTTCCTCGCCGGACAAGGATTTATTTAGTTAAGAATTAAGAATTAAGAAAATAGTTCTGCATGCAGCATATTTTCTTAACTACGAATTTTACGAATTATACGAATTCTTGGAGCAGCGAGAGCCAATGTAGAGACGCGGCATGCCGCGTCTCCGAAAGCCGATATGATTATACGCAAGAATACATATCTTTTTTGAACTTTGGCATGGCGAAAAGGGGGAAAAACGAGGAAAGAGCGGGGCGACTATTGCCCGGCGAAACGTTTCACCGGACGCGACGAAACGTTTCGATGTTTGTCGTGAAACGTTTCGTCACACGCCAGATGGGGCTTATTCCGGGAGAAAAGAGGTGATTAAAAATGAAGAGGAACGCGTGCGCGTTCCTCTTCATTTGCGTTGTGCTGTGTGCCGACGGCTCAGAAGAAGAGGTAGCGGTTATCGACCACCTTGGCCTTGGTGAAGAGCTCGTTGACGAGACGGCTGTGGTTCATGCTGCGGGTAGCGGTGGAGACAGCGTTCTTCTGCTCCTGAGCGGCGTCGTAGGTCTGTACGCCCTTGCCGCGCTCAACCACCTGCACGAAGTAGATGCCGCCGTTGCCCTTGATGGGGCCAGCGGTCTGGCCCTGCTCCAGCGTGGCAGCCACGCCGCTGAGGGCGGGTTCGCTGGCGGGAACAGCGCTGACGAACACCGGCGACGAGAAGGTGACGCGCGCGAGCGTGTCGCTCTTGGCACCCTCGACGGCTGCAGCCTCAGCCAGCGTCTTCACGTTCTTGACGTTGGCCAGAATCTGCTCGGCCTTCTTCTCGTTGGCAGCCTCGTACTTCAGCATGTCCTCCACGACGCTCAGCGATGCGTAGCCTGCGGGATGGATGTCCTCAAGAGCCAGCACGAGCAGATGGTCGTTGGCACCAGCCTCGAAGATCTGCGACACCTCGCCCTTCTTGGCGCCGAAGGCCCAGCGGAGGGCCTCGCGGCTGCTGCTGACGCCACCGATGTTGTGGGCAGCGTTCTGCAGGCCGTTGAGGGGGAGCAGACGGAAGCCGGCCTCCTCGGCATTGGCCGTGAAGTCGGCGAGGTTCTGGTTGGCAGCCACAAACTGGCTCAGGCGGTTGTAGGCTGCGTTGTAGGTTTCCTTGCTGAAGTAGGCGGGACGCTTGACGTCGGCAATCAGGTATTTCTCGACGGGGTTCTTCGTGTCGACCACCTGAATGATGAGGTCAACGCCGCTCTGGAGGGAGAGCTTACGGACTTCACCCTTACGCATGCTGTTCAGCGTGACGAGGTAGGTGGCGTTGTCGCCCGTGATGACGCTTCTCTCGTAGTTGGCAGAACCCAGCCACGAGGGCTCGGTGGGCTGTCCGTAGCGCTCAGCCAGCTCGGCGAAGTCGGCGCCGGCGAGGATGGCGTTATAGATGCTGTCGCTCAGCTCGGCCGTGCGGCTTGCCTCCTGCTCGGCCACCTGAATCTGGCGGTACTGGATGGAATCGGGAGCCGTAGCCTTGGCCAGATAGCGGAACGTGTTGTAGCTGTCGTCGGCCTCATTATAATAGGTAGCGACAGTAGCGCCCAGGGCCACCGTGTCGAGGCGTGCAGCCACGTCGGCAGCCAGACCGGCTGCCGTGCGGGGCATCAGGCTGAAGGGAACGGTGGATTCGGACATGCGGATGACGTCGCCAATCTCGCTCTCGGCGGCAGCTGCCAGCTGGGCTGAGATCTCCTCAACCTCGGTCATCAACGCAGCACGGTCGGCCTCGCTGGGCACTACAGCCACGTCGATGTACTTCACGTCGCGCGTCTCGCCATACTGACGGTAGTTCTCCTTGCGCTCGTTATAGACCTTGCGCAGGTCGGCCTCGGTGACGGTAACGGCCGAGTCGGCGATACTGGAGAAGGGGATGACGGTGTAGGCCAGCTTGCAGTAGTTGTTGCGTCCGTCGTAGGCCTGCTGTGCAGCCACGGGGTTGCTCAGCTGGGCGCCGGTGACGATGGACTCCAGCTTCTCCATCAGCAGCTCCTGCTTCAGGTTGCGCTCGAGGAAGTTCCAGTAGCGATAGAGGTTCTGGTAGTACTCCACATACTGTGCGGGCATGGAGGCGGGGTCCATGCTGTTGTACTCGGACAGGAAGTTGTAGAGCAGGTCCTTGTCGAACTTGCCAGTCTGTTGGTTGACGAACATCGACTGGGCGAGCAGCGGGTTGGTGCCTTCGTCGAGGGCAGCCTCCAGCTCAGCCGTGGTGACGGTGATGCCGAGCTTGCCGACCTCGTCCTCCACCAGCTTGGCGCTGACCATCTGGTTCCACACCTCGTCCTTGATCTGTGCCACCTCAGCCTCGCTGATGGTGCTGTTGCCACGGGCGAAGCGGACGACCTCTTCGTACTCGTTGATGGCTTTCTGATACTCTTCGACGGAGATTTTGTCGCCGTTGATTTCGCCCACGTTGCGGATGTTCTTACTCGGACCGATGGCTTTGACGCCATCGCCAATGATGAAGGCGAGCAGGGCGACGCCGACGACGACGAGCAGCAGCACCCCATGCTTTCTGATTTTTCCTAATGTTGCCATTTCGTTTTTTATAATTTACAATTTGTACGCGTGTAACTGAGCTTTTTGCGGGCGGGTTTGCCCCGTATCCGCAATTTTAGCGCGCAAAGGTACAAAAAAAATCCCAACCACCATAAAGAAGTACAAAAAATTCGCCTAAAGCCACATTTTATTCTTCTTTTTGCCCCGACGTACCGTTTTAATGCGTATCTTCGCAGAAGTTTTTTCATCATTCACCATTCACCATTAAGCCTTAAATCCATCATTCATCTATGAAACGAAGACATTTCACTTTGCTGGCAGCCCTGCTCATCGTCACCGCTGCCCTGCCCTACGCCCTGCAGGCCAGGGACTTCAAAGTCATCTCCTACAACATCCGCAACAGCGGCGGCGCGGCCAATGCAGCCAAGGCCGACGGTGACAACTGCTGGATGAACCGCCGTCAGGCCACCATCAACCTGCTGAAGCGCGAGAAGCCCGACATGATAGGCATGCAGGAGGTACTGCCCGACCAGCTGGCCTTCATCAACAAGAAGGCCAAGGGCTATGGGCACATCGGCGTAGGCCGCGACGACGGCAAGAACGAGGGCGAGAACATGGTCATCTATTACAACAAGAAGCGCTTCCGCCTGCTCGACAGCGCCACGCGCTGGCTGAGCGCCACGCCCGATGAGGTATCGCTCGGCTGGGACGGTGCCTGCCGCCGCACCGTCACCTACGTGCTGCTGCAGGAGAAGAAGACGGGCAAGCAGGTTGCCTACCTCAACACCCACCTCGACCACGTCGGCCCCACGGCCCGCCGCGAGAGCGTGCTGCTGCTCTGCAAGCTCATCGACGAGCTGGTGCCCGCCGGCGTGCCCGTCATCCTAGGCGGCGACATGAACAGCACCATCGAGGACGACATCTTCCGCCCGCTGGAGCAGAGAGCCCACATGAAGGTGGCCCGCGACGTCGCCCCCATTACCGACAACGAAGGCACCTTCAACGGCTGGGGACGCCACGCCGACGTCATCGACCACTTCTTCGTCCGCGACGTCACCCCGCTGGAGTTCCATTGCCTCAAGGGCGACTACGGCGCACCCTTCATCTCCGACCACTACCCCATCAGCCTCACCTTCAGCTTCTGAAGCAGCCGGGGAAGGGGGCACGCGGTTATGCTCACAAACCCCGACGGGGCGACACAAAACAAAAAAGCGGTTGTGCCGTCCCGTCGGGGCTTAAACTTAGACCATACGCCAGGCCAAGGCCGACGGTCAATCTCACTCTACTTCATAGATTTCGCAGTTACCGGGGCTGAGGATGTGCAGGACGTCGTAGCACTCGGCAGGAGTGGAGGTGCCGTCGGGACGGATGAACTTAACGCCTGCATCGGTCTCCACATTGACATACCAGGCTTCGGCGGGGCTGGTGTTGACGAGCATCACGTAGAGGTGTCCGGCATTGCGGATGGTGGAGACCAGTCCGCTGCCCCCCACGTTCTGCAGGGTGCGGATGTGCGGCGGCAGTACGGTGAGGGGCTTTGTCCCGACGGGGATGTCGCCCTCGGCCAAGTGTGCGACGTTCTCCACGTCGCAGCCTGCCCACACGAAGGCGCGCTTCTGTATCTCCTCGTTCATCTGGCGGACAAGCTCATAGACGGGCGTGCGGCATCCGTCTCTTGTGATGGGTGCCTCATGGAAGTCGAGGGTATGAGTGGTGTCGGGGTTCCAGTAGGTGAAGTACTGAAGCAGCTGGGCGCCGTAGGCCAGGTTGCTGTACATCTGTATGCGCAGCTGGTCTATGGTGGGGATGGGATAGGCGGGGTCCTCTTCAGTAGGAGTCGGGTGCACATAGACGTGAAGCCCTACGTTCGTGTGGGCCGTGGCGAGGGCAAAGGCCCAGAAGGGCTTGTGCGTGCGGCGTGCCTCGGCCCTGACAAGCTCAAGATTCTGATACCATGTGGACCAGATGACAACCTTCCCTCCCAACTCGCCAACGGGGTAGTGGTCGAAGGAAATCTGCGGCAGCGCCACCTTCTCGGAGAAGAGGCGCAGGTGCTTTTCGTAACCCTCGGCCGTGAAGCAGTAGCTGGGCAGCAGGTTTATGTAGCAGGGGTGCAGGGTATCGATGCTTTCGATGCGCCGTGCCCATGTCCCCAATTCGTCGAGCTGGTTATCCCACGGTTCGTCTTTGAGGTACCATCCTCCCACGGCAGGGTGGTCTTTCAGTTTCTGCACCGTGCCTTCGGGGTCGCTCTGCAGTTCGGGGCATTGGACGATAGACTTCATGCCGGCCTGTGCCGCCATGTCGAGAGTGTGGAGGGCTTCGTCGAAGTTGTCACACCACGAGAAGGTGTAGTCGAAGCCGGCGTCGCGCAGCGTCCGGTAGTGCTCGGGGGTGGCGTATTTTCCACCAAAGCCGTTGGGAATACTGCTCCATGCCAGGATGGGAATATGGGCTTCGGAAGCTGAAGGTGAAGCTGTGGTGGCAGGCCCGCAGCTGGTCAGACTCGTTGCTGCAACAAGGCAGCTGAAGAACAAAGTTGCTTTTTTCATTTGACTATTTGCTATTATGTTGGTTTAATGTTTAACGACCATGAAAACTTCGTTAATGGATAATGGAAAATGGATAATGGAAAAATAATTATCAATTTTCAATTTTCAATTGCGCCAAAGGCGCCGGACGTGTTCGTTAAACATTAAACAGTAAACATTAAACACCTCATTTAATCAGTACTTTTTTCCCGTTCACGATGTAGAGTCCCTTCTCGGGGCTGCTGATGCGCCGTCCTGTGAGGTCATAGATTCCGTCGGCGGCGGGGATGGGCTCGGGTTCGACGGACACCTCGTCGATGGAGGTACGGAGGCTGCCGCTCTCGACGATATACCATTCGGAGAGTGTGCTCTCGTTGCCCCAGAAGCAGATGCTTCCGAAGGGGGATGAGCCGTACTGGTGGCCATTTGCATGGATAATCCATGTGCCGGCAAGTGAGCCGTCGTTCTGCGCCCCTTCGTCGGTGTTGAGGATATTGAATTTCTGCTCGCCGCGGGCCACAAGGGTGTAGAGACCGCCGGTGGCGTTCATCACGTTGTCGGCGCCGGTGGTGCCGCTCAGGTAGTTCTGCGTGCCGACGTTATAGAGGCGGAAGTTGCGCCTGGTGTCATCGATATACTCAAACACCCACTCGAAGTTGGGATTGTTGATGGAGAGATAGGTCCATCCGGGCATTTTGTTGTCGGGGTTGGAGTAGATGGCTACCGGCACGCCGAGCACCTCCTCAAACTTGGGAGTGGCGTTGACGATGAGGTAGCTCTTGTTTTCGTCGGGCATGACGACCGTCAGGTTTGCCAGCGCATTCTGGATTTGTTCGAGAGCGGCCAGCAGCGCCTCGTCGGTTGCTGCAGAGGGGTTGGCGAGCAGCGCCTCGGCTTGCGCGAGAGCTTCGCGCAGGGGCGTCAGATTGCTTACCTGTCCGATGGCCGTACCTTCGTCGTAGTTTATCGATGCTGCATTGTTGTATGCCTCCATCAACTTGGCCAGAGCCGAATCGCCTATGCCGCCCGCAAGGCCGGTGAGGGTGACGGCGGTGATGCCCTCGTCGTCGCCGAGGTCGAGGCAGAAGGTTTCGGTGAGCTGCGCAAAGCTGACCGTGACGGTGTTGGCATCCCGCTTAGTGACAGCACAGTTTATGCTATTACCCATGATGTCCTTAACCGTCAGCGTGGCAAAGGAGCACGGTTTGTCGGCCTGGATAGTGAGGGTTGAGACGGGCTGCAGGAGGTGATGCACGGTGCCGAAGGCCTCGGCCGTGGTGATCTCGGCGGGCAGCGTCTCCAACTGGCGTATGCACCATGCCGAGGCGCTGCCCGCGCCTTCGGCCCATTGCACGATGGGGCCACAGACGCCGTGGACGGAGTATCCGTCGGGGTGCGTGCCTCCCTTGCCGCCGCCCTCAGCGCCGGGATTCTGGGTGGCATGGCCGTTGTTGTGATTGCAGGCATGCAGGCAGAGCCAGTCCGTCTCGATGATGTCCTTGGCCGACCACAGCTGCAGCTGTCCGCCCCCTAGCGTCTTGATGAGGATGGGGGTGGGCTCGTCGACAAGGCGGATGTGCCATGCGTTGCCCCACACTATTTCGGAGCCGAACTCGCTGCCGTGAAGCTCGGTGAAGGGGCCTATGTACTTACCAGTCTTGACATTCTTGACGGCTCTGAATACATCGCCGTCGCGGGCTCCCTCAGGTGTGGCCACAGGCTCGAAGACGAACTGCTGATATTCGTCGTCGGCATCGGCATCGGCCCACCAGAGGATAGAGTCTTGCAGCACGGTCATACACTTCACCTTGGCCTGGTTCTGCACGAAGGGTGCCTGGTTGGTGATGAAGTAGCTGACGCCGTCGTCGGGCAAGACGAGTGTCAGCGCCTGCGCTGCGTCCTCAGCCGAGGCCAAGGCGTCCTGCAGGCCTTGCAGAGCCTCGACCATAGCCTCGTCGGTGGCGTCGCCGTCGTCAAGCACGCGACGTGCCTCGGCTATAGCTCCGGGCAGAGCGAGGATGGCGCTGAAGTCGCCTTTGTAGAAGCCTATCTCGGTACCCTGCTGATAGCCGGTCAGGTTGGTCTCCTCTGCCTTCTCCACGGCCTGCGCCAGGTCGGCACGGATGCGTGACATGCTGGAGAAGACGACCTCGGTTGGCATGTTGTAGAGTCGCGGCGACACCCACTCAATCTCGATGGCGAGACTGAATTTGGTCAGACCCTCGGGCATGTTCACGCTGAGGTTGTGGTAATACTCTTCGGGGCTGGCGGGCTTGCTCCATGACGAGTGGAAGCAGCCACCCGCCACGCGTCCGTCGCAAATCTGGGCGTACGATCCCTCGACTGCCTCCTTGGCGTTGGAGGTGAAGTCGCTGGCAGTGAGTTCGATTTTAGTGCCATTCTCGTCGTAGAGGTAGAATTCGCTGATGTTGAAGTAGGGGCCGTCGGTAGCGGCGTTGGCCGAGCGGTCGGCCCAGGCGGTGTGGATGACGGACATCACCAGGCGGTCGATGGGATAGGGCAGCGTGATGAGGGGTGACTGGTAGCGGAAGCAGTCCTCGCCCGAGGCCTCGCTCTTACTCTTGAACGACTGCATGTAGGGGTTGTTCGTACCGGCTTCGCCCTGGTTTTGGGTGACGTAGGGTTTGGAGGGGTCACCCGGGTCGGGGATGAAGATGACGTCCATGGGCAGGTGAGGTGCCACGTTGGCATTGGCCACGCACTGGGCCACGGCAGCGCGGATGCGCTCCATCATGGCCGTGCTCGCAGCAGCGGGCACGCTGCCGGCAGAAATCTGGTCTAACAGTTCATCGACCTCCTCAAGCAGGCGCGTAAGCACTTCCTGCTCGCTCTCGGGGTATTGTCCGGGTTCTTCGCCGAAGCCGGGGTGGCTGTCGCCGCAGAGCAGATTGGGGGAGTCGGCGCTGATGACTTCGGGGAAGTTGACGAACTCCTCGAGGGCGTCACGGTAGTCGTAGAGCGCGTCTGCTTCCACCATGTCGATGGCATTGGCGAATGTAGCGATATATGCGTTGATTTCATCCGTGGGGACGGCGCCGTCCTGGCTGTCGGCTTCGGCCTTTGCCAAGGATTCCTGCAGGGCAGCTACGGCATCGGCCACGTCGTCGCTCCACTCTTTGGCCAGGACTTCCTTGGCCCTCTCGATGGCCTGGGCAAGCAAGGTGTAGGAGTAGATGGAGTAACGGGCGCTGCGGGCGACAAGGCGGACGTTCTCCTCGGCATCCATGCACTCCTGTACGGTGCTGGCGACGGCAGCGCCCTCGACCGCAGCGGTGAGTGCTGCACGCTCAGCGGCAGCCATAGGGCTTGCCTGCAAGGTGTCGGCAGCAGCGATGGCTTTGTCGAGGTCCATGCGGTAGGCTCCGGCCAAGGCCTCCTCGGGGGCGGTGTCGCCGAAATAGTAGAGGGTGGCATTGTCGAAGCAGACGAAACTGGCGGTGGTGTTCGCGTCGCATCCGAAGCCGAAGGAGAGCGTGCCGTCGGTGACCTGCGTGGCTACGTTGAGTTTGACGGCGTGTCCCCAGGTGACGCTGTCGGTGACCTCGGGGTTGTTGGTGGCGATGGGTACCTTGGTGTCGCCGGCAAACATGTAGGCGCCTTCTACGCTGCCCTGCGTGGGCTCGTAGGTATTGACGTAGTCCTGAATGGTGGCGATGGTGAATGCACCGAAGACATACGTGCCGTTCGGCAGGTCTGTCACGCGCTGGCTGATGGAGTTCTTGCCGACGGGCTGTCCGACGCCGTCGGCCAGTCCGGCCCACACTTCCAGGCAGTGGCCGCTGTGACCCCAGTAGCCTTGTCCGGAGGTGGGGCCTTCGTTGTGGGCGGAGGTGCGCCAGATGTAGCCGCTCTTGTTGTCGGCGGAGGAGAAGGTCACCTCCCAGCCCGACAAGCCCTTTTCGCAGTCGGCATTCCAGATTTTTCCCGATACGTCCTTGCCATCGGCAAAGACCAGAGCCGACGATGCCACGAGGCAGACCGTCAGCAGCGCTGTGCGCCATACGTTTTCTTTCATTTTTCGCGATGTCATGTTGGTTTTACTTTCTCTATGTTGCTTACTTTCTCTTATCTTCTATGGTGAGGTCTTCGCGCCGCATCCAGCTGACGGGGACAATCTCCACGTAGTCGTGCATGAACTGGTCGAGGCCATTGTCCTGGTCGTTGACATTCTTGAAGCGGAGCCAGTGGTCGCCTTCGGAAAGGTATTTGGTGGTGATGACGCGCCGGCAGACGTCGCTCTGCTTGCGCGAGGGGAAGTTGGCGCTGCTGTTGAGGTAGAACGAAGTGGGGCCCTTGAGCCATCCGCGGTTCTTCATCTGCTTGTCGTTGGCCACGCCATTGTCGTCGGTCAGTTCGTCGGCCACCCAGCCCACCTCGGGGACGTCGAGCTTGCGGCGCAGGTCGATGGGAATGCCTGTCACCTCGTCATCGACATAGAACTGTATGACGCCGCGACGGGTGGTCGAACCATAGCCCATGCGCAGCTCATAGGTGCCGGCAGGCACGTGGGGCAGGCGGTAGGCGAAGTCGAAGGCACCGAGGCACATGCACTCGTCGCCCATGTAGTTCGACCATGTGTTGTGGGGGCTGAGGTAGTAGAGGCGCGTTTCGGGGGTGTTGTACTTCAGGTGCTTGCTGTACCCGTCGGGAATGTAGAATTCGTAGTCCTGGCTGGCGAAGTTGATGCCCTGGCCGTCGCACCAGCGGATGTTGTTGTTGGTGTATTCGGGTACGAGCGACGAGAAGTCGATGCGTATGATTTCGTTGAGCACATGGCCCACCATGAGGTTCTCGTCATAGACGAGCAGTTTGCCTATGAGGTGGATGGAGCCGTTGAGGGCTTCCCCGTTGAAGCCGGGGTAGCGGGCCTTGTCGGCCGTGACGTCCGTGGGGTTGAGGACGAGCACGTTGGCGCGCCCTGCCATGGTTTCGGCGCGGAGGTCGTCGTCGCCCTGGTGGTCGAAGGTGCGTTTGTAGTTCAGCAGGATGGCTTCGGGATAGCGTGTGCCGGTGATGGGGCGGGTGACCTTCAGGAGGCTGCCTTGCAGGGTTTCGAAGTAGTCGTAGCGGTCGGCACGCTGCAGGTTTCCCTCGGAGTTGAAGTAGTTGCCGCAGACGATTTTGTAACAGGTCAGGCGGCTGTAGAGCAGTTTGCGGTCGAGCAGGTGGTAGGCCATGAACTGCCAGAGGGCGTTGCCGGGGCTGCGGAAGTCGGGGTCGGTGGCAGCGGGATACCACTCGCGACAGCGGGCGTAGAGGTCGTCGAGGTTGTAGATGCCGGCGGCGTGGAACACCGTGTCGGGCTCGCAGAAGGCCGTGAAGCCGAAGTAGCGGTTGGCCGGATAGGGGCACCCCGGGATGCCGTAAATGGTGAGGGCGGTCTTGTCGCCGTCGGTGTAGCTGTAGTCCTTGTAGGCCTGCAGTGTGTCTGTCAGCCCCGTCCGCTCGAGGGCCTCGGCGAAGATGCTGAGGTACTTCATGTCTGCAATCTGTGCAGGCACGGTGTTTGACGAAGGGTTCATGACGTCGCTGATGGCGTGCACCACGCCATTCTCCACCTCCTCGTCGGCGTCGATAATCTGTGCGCCGTTGATGTAGAGGCGGCTGTAGCCGGTGGTGCTGTCGTTGTCGAAGCTCATGGTGAGGTAGCGGTCGTTGAGGTTCATCGTGGGCACCACGTCACCCTCCATCTCCACGGTGAGGTAGGCCTTGGGCACGATGTGCGTCTGTGCGATGACGACGCACATAGAGTCGCTGAGGTCTTCCAGCCGCGGCGAGGTGACGCCGGTCCAGACGACTCTTTTCGAGCCCGGCAACAGCGAGGCGCGGTAGATGCTGTCCTGACGGGCAAGGTAGCGGTCGATGGCGTCGTTGGTGGGGGCAAAGCAGGTGTAGGTGCCGTAGGCCTTCATGAGGTTGAGCTTGCCGCCCCTCTTCAGAATGGTGATGAAGCTGCTGAACACGTCCTCGTGCTCGCCGAGGAAGCTGGCCACGGTGTGGCCGCGGAACGTGTAGCGGTTTTCGGTATCGATGTCCTCCACACAGCTGCTGAGGGCAAAAACGGTCATCAGCAGCAACAGCAGCGGCAGGATTCTTGGCGGACGGGACACGGAGGTTCCCACAGGCCGGGATGATTTACTGACTATCAGCTTAAAAGGGTTCATGGTAGCTTCTGGATGAATTTTTCGGTTGCAAAGTTAAAAAAAACGAGGTATATTTTTACCCCCCCCTGTTAAAAAAAGTTAAGATGCCGATGCGCGTTCCTTTTCCCGGCTTTCTGTCCTTTTTAATCCGTCTTTATACCTTTTTAAAAGGGTGTCGTGTTTTCCGGCGCCAAACGAACATTCGGGCAGGCCATCCCGGTGCATCGGCATGATGCGTACAGAAGGGTATGCTGGGTTGCAAGGAAATCCGGCTTGGCGGGAAGGCAAGGGCGGGCTTCGGCGGATGAAAAGAGGCAAGGCGGCAAGGAGCGAAGGAGGAACTGGCATGTGGGCGTGTGGCACGGGTGACGCCCGTTATCTGAGCTGCTCTTTTAAACCTTTTTCCCCGCGGGGTGTCTGAAAAGTGTAGCGCAGGATTGGTTTGCGCTGTTACTCCTTATAAGATATGCGTTTTCATTTCAACATGAGCAAGAGAATAGCCCTGATGGGCGTATGCATGGCGCTGAGCCTGGCCGCGATGGCACAGCAGCAGCGCACGGTGAACGTGCAGGGCACGGTGATGGACTACGAGACGGGTGAGCCGGTGCCGCAGGCCACCGTCCAATGGATGTCGCTGCCCGACAGCGCCTTCGTCGAGGGCGTCACCACCTTCAACAACGGACGATTCGAGGTGCAGAAGCGCGTCAAGACGGGCAACTACTACATCCGCATCTCATACATCGGCTATGGCACACAGGACAAGCCTTTCACCGTTGACAGGCGCACAGAAACCGTACGCTTGGACACCATCCGCCTGAAGAGCGACGCCATCCTGCTGAAAGAGGCTATCATCGAGGCTCAGATGGCCGACATACAGGTGGTGGAGGACACGGTGATGATTAACGCCGAGAACTTCCGCGTGCCCGAGGGCTCGGTGCTGGAGGAGCTGCTGCGCAAGGTTCCCGGCATAGAGATTGAAGACGACGGCACCATCAAGATGAACGGACGGAAGATCGACCGCCTGCTGGTGGGCGGCGAGGAGTTCTTCGGCAACAACCGCGAAATCGCTACCAAGAACCTGCCCGCCAGCATCGTCAAGCGCATCAAGAACTACGAGCGCAAGAGCGACCTCAGCCGCGAGACGGGCATCGACGACGGCGAGGAGGAGTTCGTGCTCGACCTGGAGATAAAACGGAACATGATGCAGGGCTGGATAGGCAACATCGACCTGGGCTACGGACGACCCACATACCAGACCGACTTCGTCCAAGACCTGGGCATCAACAACCTCTACACCGGCAGCATCATGATGAACCGCTTCGAGAGCCAGCAGCAGTACACCGTCTTTGCCAACACGGGCAACGTGGCGGGCGGCAGCATCGGCGGCGGCGGACGAGGCGGACGTGGCGGCGGCAGCACCGGACTCACCACCAGCACCGCAGGCGGCTTCAACATGGCCAAGAACTTCGGCAAGAAGTGGCGCCAGAACCAATATCAGTACAGAGCCGGCGGCAACGTCAACTTCAGCATCTCCGAGGGCAACTCGCAGAACCGCTCTTCCAGCGAGACCTACCTGCAGAACGGCACCAGCTCGTTCTCCAACCGCTGGAGCCAGGGGCTCAACCAGAACCGCCGCGCCAGCGGTGACTTCCAGTTCGAGTGGAGGCCCGACACCACGTGGAGCGTTATCATCCGCCCCAACTTCAGCTACAGCCAGGGCGCCAACATCAACCAGAGCCGCTCATCGACGTTCAACCAAGACCCCGAGGAGACCATCGCCAACCTCTATCCCGGCAGCGACTACGTGCCCCTAGACTCCGCCTGGACAGACCCTGAAGGAAACAGCCGCATCAACTTCGCCACCTCGGCGTCGGAGACGGGCAGCAAGAACACCTCCGTCAACGCCTCCCTGCAAATCAACCACCGCATGAACACCGAAGGGCGCAACGTCACCCTCCAGGCCAACGGAGGCTACACCACCAGCCAGAACATCTCGCAGAGCACCTCGTTCACCCGCTTCTACCAGCGCGGCGACAGCACCTCCACCATCAACCGCTACAGCAACACGCCCTCCAAGAACTACAATCTCAACGGACGCGTCATGTGGAGCGAACCCCTCGCCCTCGCCACCTACCTGCAGCTCTCCTATCAGATCAGCTACCGCTACCGCGACAACCAGCGCAACACCTACGACCTGCCCGGATGGATACCCAACTGGGACCTCGCCGAATGGCTCTGGCAGGACGAGTACGAAGCATACCTCAGCCAGACACTCAGCCGCTTCTCCATCGACGAGCAGCTGAACCAGAACATCGTCGCCCAGTTCCGCAGGGTCACCGACAACTACAACCTCAACGTCGGCTTTGAGCTGCAACCCCAGACACGCCACATGGACCAGCAGTACATGGGCATCCACATCGACACCACGCGCACCGTCTTCAACTGGACGCCTACGCTCAACTACCGCTACCGCTTCACCAAGCAGCGCAGCCTCAACGTCAACTACCGCGGACGCAGCCAGGAGCCCGAACTCACCCAGCTCATCGAAGTCATCGACGACAGCAACCCCATGAACATCACCACGGGTAACGCCGGCCTGAAGCCCACCTTCTCCAACACCCTGCGCGTCGAGTTCCGCGACTTCAACGCCGACTACCTGCGCAACATCAACGCCAGCATCAACGCCGGCAACACCCTCAACAGCATCGTCAACCAGACCACCTACAACGAGGAGACGGGCGGACGCATCACACGCCCCACCAACCTCGACGGCTTCTGGAGCTCGTGGAACGCCGGCGCCAACTTCAACTTCAACACCGCCCTCACCAACCAGCGCTTCACCGTCGCCACCGGCACCGGGTTTACATACAGCCACCACGAAAGCTTCCTGCGCTCGGGTACCCTCACGCTCGACAACCCCGTCTATCCCCTCGCCACCACGCACCAGATTAACGTCAACCAAAGCCTCTCCGGCAGCTACAAGAACGACTGGATGGACATCACCCTGCGCGGCAACGTCCGCTACAACCACGCCCTCAACGAGATGCAGCCCGAGAACAAGCAGGACACGTGGCAGTTCAGCTACGGCCCCAGCGCCAACTTCAACATCCCCTGGCAGAACATCAAGATTAACACGAACATCAACATGAACAGCCGTCGCGGCTACAGCAGCGCCGAGTTCAACACCAACGAACTGCTCTGGAATGCCCAAATATCCAAGAGCTTCCTGCGCCAGAACGCAGCCACCGTCAGCCTGCAGTTCTACGACATCCTCGGCCAGCAGAGCAACGTCAACCGCAACATCAGCGCCACAGGCCACACCGACACCTACAGCAACAGCATCAACAGCTACTTCATGCTCCACTTCATCTATCGCCTCAACCTCATCGGCGACCGCAACACCCGTCGAGAGATGATGCGGGGTGCCATGCAGTTCGGCGGTGGCGAAGGTGAAGGCGACCAGGGCGGCGGACGTGGCCAGGGCGGCGGACGTGGCCAGGGCGGCGGACGAGGCAACTTCGGCGGCGGTGGCGGAAGGCCTTTTTAAAACAAAAGAGTAGAAAAGAAAGAAAAAATTTGGTATTTCGCGCGGATAATCGTATTTTCGCGCGAAATTTATCTAATGTCGGAAAAAATACAGCATACAGCTACGGTGGAGCGCGTGGAAGCGAGCCAGTTGACAGTGCGCATCGTGCAGACTTCGGCTTGCGCGGCGTGCGGTGCCCGCGGGCTGTGCCATGCCGCCGAGAGCAAGGAAAAGCTCATCGATGTCATTACCCCCGATGCCAGCCGCTTCGCCCCAGGACAAGCCGTCGTGGTGGAAGGGACAACGAGCGGCGGCATGAAAGCCGTGCGCCTGGCGTTCCTCTATCCGCTGGCGCTGCTGCTGGCCGTCATGGTCGTCCTCTCGCAACTGACGTCTGCCAGCGAGCCCGTCTGCGCCCTGGCTGCCGTAGCGGCTGCCCTCGCGTGGTACGTCGGACTCAGCTTTTTCAAGGACAGGCTTCGACGAGAGTTCGCGTTTCACATCGTAGAAGAGGATTAGAGGTTAGTAGTTAGTAGTTAGAGTTCAGAGGACGTGTCCGTTAAACGTTAAACGTTAAACATTAAATATCAAAACAGGAAATCGTAAAATCGAAAATAAGAAAGATGAATGTGATTTTAGTAGCAGTGATTGCGTTGGGTGTGCTGGGGCTGGTGTTAGCCGCCGTGCTTTTTCTGACAGCGAAGAAATTTGCCGTCGAGGAAGACCCTCGCATCGCTCAAGTGACAGAGGTGCTGCCCGGAGCCAACTGCGGCGGCTGCGGCTTTCCCGGCTGCGGCGGCTTTGCAGAAGCCTGCGTGAAGGCAGCTGACGGCGGGTCGCTCGAGGGCAAGCTGTGCCCCGTAGGCGGACAGCCAGTGATGGAACAGGTTGCCGGCATTCTCGGCATGACGGCCGAGGCCGGCGAGCAACGGGTGGCCGTGGTGCGCTGCAACGGCACATGCGCCAACCGACCCCGCACCGCGCAGTACGACGGCGTACGCTCGTGCCGCATTGCCCACAACACGGCAGGCGGCGAGACGGGATGCTTCTTCGGCTGCCTGGGCTGTGGCGACTGCGTGGCGGCCTGCCCGTTCGACGCCATCCACATGAACCCCGAGACAGGGCTGCCCGAAGTAGATGAATCAACGTGTACGGCCTGCGGCAAGTGCACCAAGGCCTGCCCGCGTGGCATCATCGAGCTCCGCCCGATGGGCAAGAAGGGCCGCCGCATGGTGGTGCGCTGTGTGAACAAGGACAAAGGCCCCGTGGCCAAGAAAGCCTGTGCCGTGGCCTGCATCGGCTGCGGCAAGTGCGTCAAGACGTGCGAATTCGAAGCCATCACGCTTGAGAACAACCTTGCCTACATCGACCCCGCGAAGTGCCGCCTCTGCCGCAAGTGCGAGGACGCCTGCCCGCAGGGCACTATCCTGGCCATGAACTTCCCGCCCCGCAAGCCGAAGGCGGAAGCTCCTGCCACACCCGAAGCAAAGCCTGTGACGCCGCAAGAGCCGGCAGCCAAGGAATCCCCGGCGGCTCCGGCAGTCCCTGCCGCCGAACCCACCCCGGTCGTCATCCCTACCGTTGAACCTGCGCCCAAAGCGCCCGAAACACAGAACGTATGAAAACATTCAGAATAGGTGGAGTACATCCCGAGGAGAACAAGCTCTCTGCGGGAAAGAAGATAGAGGTCATGGAGCTGCCGAAGCAGGCCGTGTTTCCCCTGTCGCAGCATATTGGCGCCCCTGCCGTGCCGTGCGTGGCCAAGGGCGACCTCGTGAAGGTAGGCACGAAGATTGCCGATGCAGGCGGATTCGTGTCGGCACCCATCCACTCGTCCGTCTCAGGCAAGGTGGCCAAGATTGACACCATCGTCGATGCCAGCGGCTACCGCAAGCCTGCCATCATCATCGATGTCGAGGGCGACGAGTGGGAGCCGACCATCGACCGCAGCGAAGCGCTCGTGCGCGACACCACGCTGGAGCCGAAGGAGATTGTGGCCCGCGTACAGGAGGCCGGCATCGTCGGCATGGGAGGCGCCTGCTTCCCCGCTCACGTCAAGCTCAGTCCCCGCACGCCTGTCGATGTCGTCATCATCAACGCCGTCGAGTGCGAGCCTTACCTTACGGCCGACCATAGCCTGATGATGGAGAAGCCCGATGAAATCCTCGTCGGCGTCAGCCTCATCATGAAGGCCGTGGGCGTCAAGAAAGCCTACATCGCCATCGAGAACAACAAGCCCGACGCCATCGCCCTCATGCAGGAGAAAGCCAAGGGCTTCGCCGGCATTGAGGTCTGCCCGCTCCGTGTGAAATATCCGCAGGGCGGCGAGAAGCAGCTCATTGATGCTGTCGTTGGCCGCCAGGTGCCCAATCCTCCTGCCCTGCCCGCCGACGTGGGCGCCATTGTGCAGAACGTCGGCACCGCCTTCGCCATCTACGAAGCCGTGATGAAGAACAAGCCTCTCTTCGAGCGCGTCGTCACCGTCACGGGCAAGAGCGTCACCGAACCGAAAAACCTGCTCACCCGCATGGGTACCCCCATGAGCCTGCTCATCGAGCGTGCCGGCGGCATGCCCGAGGATACGGGCAAGGTCATCGGCGGCGGTCCCATGATGGGCAAGGCCCTGCTCAACACCGACGTTCCCGTCTGCAAGGGCAGCTCAGGCATCCTGCTGATGACAGAGAAGGAGTCCCTGCGCGGCGAGGCGCAACCCTGCATCCGCTGCTCGAAGTGCGTCACCGCCTGCCCAATGGGACTGGAGCCATACCTGTTGCAGAAACTCGCCGAGCACACCGACTGGGAGCGTGCCGAAGCGGAACAAATCATGACGTGCATCGAGTGCGGCAGCTGCCAGTTCACCTGCCCTGCCCACCGTCCGCTGCTCGACTGGATTCGCATGGGCAAAGGCACCGTCGGTGGCATCATCCGCGCCCGCAACGCCAAGTAGAAAACATTGTCAATCGTCAAAACAGTAAATCTCCGTTATGTCAAATAAGCTGAAAGTTTCCCTGTCGCCCCATGTACACAGCGGCGACAGCATCCGGCGGAACATGGACTGGGTGATTATCGCCCTGCTGCCCGCCATGCTCTGGTCGTTCTACGTGTTCGGCCTGGGGGCTGTGATTGTGACCCTCACGTCCGTTGCCTCATGCATGCTGTTTGAGTGGGCCATCAACAAGTATATCCTCAAGAACCCGAAGACAACGCTCAGCGACGGCTCAGCCATCGTCACCGGCCTGCTGCTGGCCTTCAACCTGCCGAGCAACCTGCCGCTATACATTATTATAATGGGTGCGCTGTTTGCCATCGGCGTAGGCAAGATGTCGTTCGGCGGGCTGGGCAACAACATCTTCAACCCCGCCCTGCTGGGACGTGTCTTCCTGCTCATCTCCTTCCCCGTGAAGATGACGACGTGGCCTGTGCCCCACCAGTTCAGCGCCTATGCCGATGCTACGACGGGCGCCACCCCGCTGGCCGACTTGCAGAGCGCTGGCGTCGGCGACCTGTTCTTCGGCAACATCGGTGGCTCGCTGGGCGAGGTTAGCGCCCTGCTGCTTCTCGTCGGCTTCGCCATCCTGCTGCTCCGGAAGATCATCAGCTGGCACATCCCCGTCAGCATCCTCTGCAGCGCCTTCGTGTTCAGCGTACTCTTCTACGCCATCCGCGGCGGAATGCCTGTGGCCGACATCTGCCTGCTCAGCCTCAAGCACCTGCTGGCCGGCGGCATGATGCTGGGCGCCATCTTCATGGCGACGGACTACGTCACCTCGCCCATGACCCACAAGGGCATGCTCATCTACGGCGCCTGCATCGGCTTCCTCGTCGTCTGCATCCGCCTGTTCGGTTCCTACCCCGAGGGCATGTCGTTCGCCATACTCATCATGAATGGCTTCACGCCCCTCATCAACAATGCCTGTAAACCCAAACGTTTTGCAAAGGAGGTAAAGAAATGAAACGGCTCACATCATCCCTCAAGAACATGGTGCTCTCGCTCACCCTCATCGCGTTGGTGGCCGCGGCGCTGCTGGCTCTCATCAACAGCGTCACGCAGGAGCCCATCCGGAACATCAAGGAGAAGAACCAGGCCGACGGCATCAAGGCCGTCCTCCGCATCGGCACCGATGAAGAGGTGTCCGTCAAGGAGTCGGAGCAGGACGGCTACACCCTGTTTGCCGTCACCCGTGCCGACGGCTCCTATGCCGGCACGGCTGTCCGCTCTACTGACAAGGCGGGCTTCGGCGGCGACATCGTCGTGCTCGTAGGCTTTGCCAACGATGGTGAAATCCTCGGCTACCAAGTCATGGAACACGCCGAAACTCCGGGCCTCGGTGCCCGTGCCGGCGAGTGGTTCCGCACCGCTTCCGCCTCGTCGGAGAAGAAGGTGGGCGGCTTCTCGAAAGCCTTTTTCGGTAACCCCGACCCCGCAGGCAACCACAACATCGTCGGCATGAACCCTGGCCAGAGCAACTTCACCGTCAGCAAGGACGGTGGCGACGTGGATGCCATCACCGCCTCCACCATCACCTCGCGCGCCTTCCTGCGTGCCGTCCAGAACGCCTACAACGTCTTCCGCGGCCAGCAGGCCGATGCCGCCACATCAGCCACGGCAATAAAGTGAATTTTCTAGTTAAGAATTAAGAGTTAAGAGTTAAGAAAAAAAGTTTCGGAAAAGAATGTTAACGCAGTACATTTGTCTGAACTTCTGAACTCCATTCTTTAATTCTTTGAACTTCTGAACTCCTGAAAAGAATTATGATATGAATAATTTGAAAGTTTTTCTCAACGGTCTCATCAAGGAGAACCCCACGTTTGTCCTCCTGTTGGGCATGTGTCCCACGCTGGGCACCACCTCGTCGGCCATCAACGGCATGTCGATGGGTCTGGCCACCACGTTTGTGCTGGTCTGCTCGAACGTCGTCATCTCGCTGTTGCGCAACCTCATCCCCGACAAGGTTCATATCCCCGCCTACATTGTTGTCATCGCCTCGTTCGTCACGGCGCTGCAGATGCTCATGCAGGCCTTCCTGCCTGACCTTTATGCCACCTTGGGCCTCTTCATTCCCCTCATCGTGGTGAACTGCATCATCCTCGGCCGTGCCGAAGCCTTTGCCGCCAAGCACGGTCCCGGTGCCTCGTTCTTCGACGGTCTGGGCATGGGCCTCGGCTTCACCATGGCGCTCACCGTACTGGGTGCGCTGCGCGAGCTGCTCGGCACAGGCTCCATCTTCGGCCTCACGGTGCTCCCCGCCTCCACCAACATGCTGGTGTTTGTCCTTGCCCCGGGCGCCTTCATCACCCTCGGCTTCCTCATCGCCCTGTTCAACCTTGTTAAGAAATAAACGCCATGGCTTACATACTGATATTCATTTCCGCCATACTGGTCAATAACATCGTATTGTCCCAGTTCCTGGGCATTTGTCCGTTCCTCGGCGTGTCGAAGAAGATTGAAACCGCCAAGGGCATGGGTCTTGCCGTCACGTTCGTGCTCGTCATCGCCACCGTTGTCACCTACCTCCTGCAGGTGTGGCTGCTCAACCCCCTCGGGCTGGGCTATCTGCAGACCATTGTCTTCATCCTCGTCATCGCCGCGCTGGTGCAGATGGTCGAGATTGTGCTGAAGAAGCTCAGCCCTGCGCTCTATCAGGCGCTGGGCGTCTTCCTCCCCCTCATCACCACCAACTGCTGCATCCTCGGCGTCAGCATCCTCGTCGCCAACGGCACCTATAATGCCCAGGGCCTCGAGCCCAACCTGCTGACGGGCACCCTCTACGCCCTCTTTACCGCCCTCGGCTTCGCCCTTGCCCTCATCGTCTTTGCCGGCATCCGCGAGCAGCTCAGCCTTGTCCGCATCCCCAAAGGCATGCAGGGCATGGCCATCGCCCTCATCGTGGCCGGACTCCTCGCCATGGCCTTCATGGGCTTCAGCGGCATGGACAAAGGCATCGCTGACTTCTTTAGTTAAACTAAAGGTGTTTAACGTAACGTTAAACGAAAAAAACAAATCATTAAACAGTAAATATCATGAAGATTCTTGTCACCGGCGGAGCCGGATTCATTGGCTCCCACACCCTGATTGAACTGCACAACGCCGGCCACGACGTCGTCGTCATCGACAACCTGTGCAACAGCAACCCCAAGTCGCTCGAACGCGTCTCGGCCATCTGCGGCGCCGTCATCCCCTTTGTCCAGGTTGATATCCGCGACCGCAAGGGCCTCGAGGAAGTGTTCAGCCAGTTCTCCTTCGACGCCTGCATCCACTTCGCCGGCCTGAAGGCTGTCGGCGAAAGCGTCGCCAAGCCCCTTGAATACTACGAGAACAACATCGCCGGCACCCTCGTGCTGCTCGACGTCATGCGCGAGCACGGCTGCAAGAACATCATCTTCTCCTCCTCCGCCACCGTCTATGGCAACCCCGTCCAGATTCCCATCACCGAGGAGTGCCCCAAGGGCCATTGCACCAATCCCTACGGCCAGACGAAGAGCATGCTCGAGCAGATTATGATGGACATGCAGGCTGCCGACCCCGAGTGGAACGTCGTGCTGCTGCGCTACTTCAACCCTATCGGCGCCCATCCCTCGGGCCGCATCGGCGAGAACCCCAACGGCATACCCAACAACCTCATGCCCTACATCACGCAGGTGGCTGTCGGCAAGCGCCCCGAGCTGGCCGTCTTCGGCAACGACTACGACACCCCCGACGGCACGGGCGTCCGCGACTACATCCACGTCGTTGACCTTGCCCGCGGCCACGTCAGCGCCCTCAAGGCCATCGAGCGCAAGTGCGGCCTCGCCATCTACAACCTCGGCACCGGCCACGGCTACAGCGTCCTCGACATCGTCCACGCCTTCGAGCGCGTCAACGGCGTCCCCGTCCCCTACTCCATCAAGCCCCGTCGTCCGGGCGACATCGCCACCTGCTACAGCGACCCCGCCAAGGCCGAGCGCGAACTGGGCTGGAAAGCCGAGTACGGCATCGACGAAATGTGCCGCGACAGCTGGAACTGGCAGAAGAACAACCCCAACGGCTACGAATAAACACCTACTCGCCGAAGCACTTCGTAAGTGCTTCGGCGAGTTCTTCTACGTCGTTGGGGACGGCAACGATGGTGCCCTCGGGGTTGATGAGGAACAGGGCACTGTTGGCCGTACCATGTTTCTCGAAAACACGGAACTCGTCGTCAAGGTCTGCGAGACAAGGCCAAGGATAGCCGTCCTGCTGAACAACTTCACGGAAGGTGTCCAACGACCCGAACTCGTGGGCAAGGCTGAAGGCGTGGAGGCCACGCTCCCTATAGTGCTCATAGATGGGAATTATCTCCTGTGCCTCCTTGCGGCAGGGGGCGCACCATGTTGCCCAGCAGACGACGAGCGTCCAATGTCCCTTGTAGAGCGACGAGGCACGGACGACGTCGCCATCCGCCGTGCGGGCGTCGTAGTCGTTGTATTTTCCTCCGCATATCTGATAGCCCTTCGCCTCCTCGTCGCGGATGCGCTGGTGGACGGGGTGGTCAGGGTGGAACTGCTCGTATTTGCTATGGTATATATCCAGCTTACTCTTTAAGCGAGTGCTGTTGAAGCGGAACGACTGCAGCTGCCCGTCCAGCTCCAGCAGAAAGGCCAGCATGGGGTGAGAGGCGTAGTAGTCCAATTCCCACCTACCGTATTCGTCCTCAAGCCTGACCAGTGCCTTCTCTGCCTCTTCCTCGTCCATTTTTTCAATTGCTTCGTAGGCCGGCATGAACTTCTCCATAGCCGATTGTTGCATGGCGAGCCACGCCCGCATCTCTTTGCCCGTAGAGGTGACGGTCACCTCATCGCCTTCAACGCGGATGTTCACCTTTGCGCCACGTTCCACCAGAAAATCGCCGGCACGCGAGGTCATGCTCTTTTCCATCACCTCGCCGTAATCGACAATGCAGTACTTCTCCACCTGCTCTTCCGCAATGTCGCAGGCAAACCGCCCGTCCTCCACCGTAAGGTGAATGGCGCCCTCCTTACCAGGGTCTTCCCCTTCGCGGTAGATGACCAGCTCCGCGACTTCCGTCCCTTTAGCTATCGTACCCTCCACATGGCACGGCTTCTTTTCTGCCGTACATGCTCCCAACATAGCCAGAGACACCAGCAATGTCAGCCATAATCTCCTGTCCTTCATAAGCTTTTCTATTAATGCTGAAATCCTTAATCTTCATCTTTCATTATATTTTTCACTCCTCTTTCTGTTCTTTCTGTTTCATCAGTTCATATAAATATGCGGGGCTCTGCACATAGAGTTCGGCTTCCTCGTCCTGCAAGGCTTCCATCAAAGGCGAATTATACACATGCTCTAAGGCCTGCTCGATAGAGCAGGCCGTATCCTCCATCACGTATTTCACTAACTCACTCAAAGCATAATCGGTGAGATATACGGCTATTTGGTGATGTGTAAGCTCGTTCATACAGGCTCAACTTTGATTTTGTGAAGGAAGCCCAGGGCACGCTCGGTACCAAATAATACTGTTGGTCGAGAAATCTGTCTTGCAGCAGGCGAGCCACTTCAATGGGGGAGTAGATACCCTCTCGATAATTTGTCAACTGAAGTACCACCCCGTCGTTGGCTATAGGGCCGATGACGATGTCGTAGTCGTGTATGGGCGATGCATTCTTGCGTTCGCGGTTGGCATCGACAAAGAGAAGCCACTCGACGCAAGCTTTCTCAGGGAAGCATTTTATTTTCAAGTCTGACTTGAATACCGACTCATCCAATTCATAGGTCATCAGCGTTGGTATGCCCCCGAAAACTCGCGCCTTTTTCTGTGCCATTCTGACGGCTGTGAGTCGGTTCGGCGTCACATAAAAGCCTTTGCCAAAATCCTTATATCGTAAACCTCTTGTAAGGTCAATGGTTTCTATATCCGCATTGGTTCCGTGGTAGAGTTTCATGTCAGAGTTCCTCCATTCTTTTGACAAATAATAAGTAATTCATCAATCGTTTCATCCATCGATTGCAGGTGTTCCACATCGAAAAATTCTATCAAGAAAGCCAATCCCTTATGCTCGTGCAGATAACGAAACGCCGCCTGTCGCGTCATGGCGAAACGCTGAGCGAAAGCTTGTATGCAGGCCGTGAAAAATGGTATTTCGTACTTGTTCATAGATATCTGTTCCTTTTCCCAGACAAAGATAGAAGATTCTCTTGATAGAAACAAATGAAAAAAGAAAAAATGTTTTTTAATGAAGAATGAAAAACTTTTTTAATGAAGAATGAAAAATGAAAAATAAATAGCTTTGCAAGCAGGAATGCCTGCGGATAAGGAACTCTGCATACAGGACATTTCATTTTTCATTCTTCATTCTTCATTGCGCTACGCGCCTCATTCGCTTTTGACCACGTCGGCGGGGTTTTCGCGGGCGGTGCGCCAGACGCGGGTGCCTACGCTGAGGGCGATGAGCAGGGCGGTGGCGACGAAGATGGCGACGAAGACCCAGAGGGAGAGCGGCGTGCGCTTGACGTACTGCTCCAGCCAGCCGTGCATGACGATGTAGCTGACCGTGAAGGCCACGAAGGCGCCGACGGCGAGGATGAGGCCGTACTCGCGGACGAACATGCCGAGGATGTCGCGGAGCTTCGCGCCGTGAATCTTGCGCAGGGCAATCTCCTTGCGCCGCTGGCGGCAGGCAAGGGTGATGATGCTATAGACGCCGAAGACGGCCACCAGCACGGCCACGATGCTGACCACCAGCAGCAGGCGGCTCAGGTTCTCCTCGCTGCGCATCAGCTCCGCCCATTCGTCCTCGTGCCAAACGGTGTTATAAATCAGGGAAGGTTCTTCGTCGAACATGGCCGTCAGCTCCTTCGCCAAGTCGGCGCGGTGGGCGGGGTCGTAGTGGACGGAAATCATTTCGTCCGTCCCGAGGCGGATGCCGTCTTTCATCAGCACGCAGGGGTAGGGCTCGTCGGAGGGCGACGAGAGGTAGAGGTCCTTGATAACCGCCGCCACCACATAGTGCCTCGGCGCCCTGACGATGTTGAGGCTGCCGTCCGGCGCGTTGCGGAAGTCGTCCATCGCTATCATGATGTCGCTGCCGACGGCCTTCTCCACGCCCATCGGCTGGCGCGTCCGCTCGGTGATGACCACCTCGTTCGTCCACCTTTCGGGCGCGGGCAGCGCGCCGTCGAGGACGGTGATGCCGAGCGTCGGGTCGCGAAGGTCCTTGAAGCCGTAGAACGTGTGGACGGGGAATCCCCGGCTGTGGACGTACTCGTACGTCTTGTCGTTGTCGCCCTCATCGACTATTCCGGGCATCATGGTCCAGGTCATACCTCCCGCTCGGCGTCCGTAGAGGCCGATGGGGTCTTCTCCTATCTCGGCAGCCTTGATGACGTAGGGCAGCTGGTTCAGGCGGCGCAGCACCGACTCCTTCCACTCCGGAGGGAAGGGGAAGTGGCCGCCCCATTCGGGCGCATCGGGCACGATGTCGTTGCGCGTGGCCAGCGCCTCGAAGTGCATACGGCCCTTGATGCCGTAGCCCCAGTCGGTGTTCTTCATGAACCAGAGTTGCTTGAGCATGAAGGCCGAGCAGCAGATGAGGGCAAGGCTCACGGCGAGCTGAATGCCTGTGCAGACTTTGGTGAAGGTGTTGTTCCGCCGTCCTCCGCCGGGCATGAGGGAGTGGCGGATGGTGTTGTGGCGTACAATCTCCACGCTCACGGTGGCGATGAGGAGGCAGACGGCGGCGATAATCGCCATGAAGAGCAGGGCGCTGCCCAGGATGTAGCCTCCCTCAAGGTCGATGCCGGCATACGCGGCAAAGACATCCTTCACGACGAACGTCATCACCAGGCCAAGCCCCAGCGCAGCCCCCAGCGTTACCGACAGCTCCACCACGAACTGCGCGAGCAGCATGCGCGGCTTGGCACCATGAACCATGCGCAACGCCATCTCACGCTGGCGCCCGCGGACGCGGATGAGGAAGAGCACGAGGAAGTTGATGAACACGCACACCACCAGCAGCACGCTCACCAGCTGGAAGTAGCGCAGGTGGCGGTAGCTGAGGTTGTCCTTGTGCAGGCGTATGTCGGCCAGGAGGCGATGGGCCTGGCTGATGGGGACAAGGGAGATTTCGCCTATGCGTTTCGTCCCCATGTCGATGGCGTTCAGCTTTCGCTCCAGTTCATCGGCAGAAGCTCCCTTGCGCAGGCGGATGACCACCATCGAAAAGCCGCCGTCGGGAGCGTACTTGGAGTTTTCCGCGCCACCGTCTTCGAGTATCAGCGCATCGAAGGCAAACGACGAGTGGTGCCAGGCCTTGACGACGCCTTTGACCGGGGCCTCTGTGATGGCATCGGTGTCGCCCGACGGCATTCTGAACGCGTTGAAGGCCTTGCCGATGGGGCTTCCCTCGCCAAACCGTTTTCGCGCGTATTCGTCGGTGACGATGAAGTTAAAATCCGATAGCTTATACGATATGGTTGCCAGTTCACCTTCGATGGGCTTCAGGCTGAACACGCGGACGAACGCGGTGTCGGCACCAATCATGGTGAACGGAACTTTCCATCCGGACTTTTCGTCGTTCGTTTCAGCGTCTATCATGGTGGCGCACTCCACCTCGGGCCACTCTTCGCGCAGGGCGATGGCAAGGCTGTTCAAGGCGCGGGGCGCGACAGTACCCACGTTGGCTTTGCCTAAGTCAAGCCCCTTGTCCCAGACCATGTACATGCGTTCGGCGCCCGGGTGGAAGTTGTCGAACGTGTTCTCGTACCTTATCCATACGCTGGAAAGGGCGAGGCAGACGAAGCCGACGGCGAGGCCGGCAATGGAGATGACGCTCTGCGTCTTGTAACGCTCGAGGCTGCGCACGGCAACCGTGAGGTAATGTTTCAGAAGGTATGTTTTCATTTTTTCTTAATTCTTAACTAAAAAATCATTCGCTCTTGACCACGTCGGCGGGGTTTTCGCGGGCGGTGCGCCAGACGCGGGTGCCGACGCTGAGGGCGATGAGCAGGGCGGTGCCGACGAAGATGGCGGCGAACACCCACCACGAGAAGGGCGTGCGCTTGACGTACTGCTCCAGCCAGCCGTGCATGACGAGCACACCCACGGCGAAGGCAACGGCCGAGCTGATGACGAGAATCATGCCGTAGTCCCTCGCGAAGAGGGCAAGGATGTCGCGCAGCTTCGCCCCGTGAATCTTGCGCAGGGCAATCTCCTTGCGACGCTGGCGGCAGGCCAGCGTGATGATGCTATAGACGCCGAAGACGGCAATCAGGATGCAGACAAGGGTGACGGCGATGAGCAGGCGCGAGAGGTTCTCATCGCTCCGCATCTGATAGCTGAAGTTGTCCTCGCCGAACTCCAGGCTCCAGGGCAGGTCGGCGTAGGGCTCCATCATCTTGCGGACGCGCCGCACGACCTCGGCCTTCTGCTTGGTGTCGTAGGTGAAGGTGACGTAGTTGGTGAGTGACTCTACCAGCTCTTTTTCGCGTGGGTTTAGCGGGCGGAAGGAGTAGATGAATGGAGGGATACCATGGACATCATGAAAAAGGACGTCGCGTATGACGGCGATGATGGTGCCGGTGAACGTGTCGTCATTGATTTTATACTCAATCGTCTGGCCGACGGCGCTCGTCAGGCCCAGTTTTTTGCGGATGGTCTCGGTGATGATAATCTGGTCGGGCAGCCAGTCGGCTTCGCGGGGCAGCGTGCCCTCAAGGACGGTGAAGCCGTTGACGGGGCTGCCCGGGTCGAAGAGGCCGCGGCGGAGTGTGGCGTAAGTCCACTCGTCCTCGGGATGGAGCCGCAGGCTGAACGACTCAATTTCGTAGGTGCCGGTGGCGAAATGCCGACCATGCTCCATCACCTCCTGCACGCCCGGGATGGCGCGCAGCTGGGGGATAAGCCCCTTGTCCTCCATCTGTGCACGGCTGGTGTTGACGAATTTGCCGTTCTCGAAGTAGCTGGGCAAATCGATGCGGAAGAAGGCCACGTTGCGGAAGTTTATACCCCAGTCGGAGGCACGGAGATAATGGAACTGCTTGAGCATCATGACGGCGCAGAAGACAAACGTGAGACCGATGGTGAGCTGCACGCCCGTGCTGATGGTCATGAAGCGGTGGTTCGAGCGCGGGTTGGTGCGGATGGAGCGACCTGCGGCGCGGTTCTTCACGATGACGACGGCCACCACGCAGATGGCGAGGCAGGCCGCCATCGCCAGCGCCATGAACGCCATCGACCAGGTGAGGACGTAGCCGCCCGTGCGGATGTCGGCATAGGTGGCAAAGACGTCGCGCAGCAGCCACACGCCCACCAGGCCGAAGGCGGCGGAAGCCAGCAGCACCAGCAGCGCCTCCATGCTGAAGAGCGCGACCAGCCCCCGGCCCGTCTCACCGTGCACAAGGCGCAGGGCCATCTCGCGGCGGCGCATACGCAGGCGGTTGACGAACAGCGTGATGAAGTTCACCAGCGCGCACACCACCAGCATGATACTGATGAAAAGGAACGCGCGCACGTGGTCGTACGAGAGCGAGCCCTCGGAGTTGTAGCCGCGGCGGTGCGAGTCCGTCAGGGGAAGGGGCACCAGCCTCAACCTGTTGAGGGCGTCGCTCTCCGTCTCGCTCAGCGTCTTTATCTTCTCGCAGAACGACTCATAGACCTCCCGTCCCGGGCGAAGCTTGGTGACGTAGGGCATAATAGTTCCCAGGAAATAACGAGCGTCTCCTACGTCGATGATGTCCGCATAGATATCCGAGTGAGGGTCGAAATCCTCGTAGATGGCAAGGATTTCGCGCCCTGAGCCGGCGCCTCCGCCATAGTTCATCATGAGCTGACATCCCACAGGATTTTCCGAGCCGTAGAGACGGCTGGCCAGCGACGAGGAGATGGCGACGCCCTCGTGCCAGTGTTCGTAGAAGTGGCGGTCGCCCTGCACGATGTTCAGTCCGAACAACGAGAAGAAGCACGAGTCGGTCACCAGTACGCGAACCTCCATTTCGTTGTGTAGCACCATCTTGTCACCCACGAACGAGAAGGGCAGCGTGCACCACTGGGTGTTGACGCACGTTGCCCCCTCCACCTCGGGCATCTCGGCATACTTTATCAGGAATTCGGCAGGCGTGCCCATGACGGAGCCTTTTTCACCCATCGCCATCATGTAGAGGCGGTCGGCGTCGGGCAGGTCGGTGTTGAAGGTGTTCTCGTAGCGCAGCCACAGGGCTGAGAGCGAGAGGCCGATGAAGCCCACGCCAAGGCCGATGATGGAGACGATGGTCTGCGACTTGTAACGCTCGAGGCTGCGCACGGCCACCGTGTAGTAGTGGGCGAGGAGCGAACCGTTTTTGCTTTTCTTCTTTGTGTTCATTTCTGTTTTTCTATAAATTTTTACCCTGTTTTCATTAAACGGTTCGCAAAGGTATAAGTAAATTTTTTTGACTTGTGCAAGAAAAGTGGACTTTTTTATTTTTTGACCGAAAATTGTTCCATTTTGGAACACTTTTTAAAAGCCAAATGGCCAAAGTCAAAAGAATTTTGAACTTTGGCATGGCGAAAAAGGAAAAGGAGCGGGGCGGCGGCTGCGCGGCGAAACGTTACGCCGGACGACATGAAACGTTCCGATGCTCGTCGGGAAACGTTTCGTCACACGCCAGACGGGGCTCTTTTCAAACCCGGAGGCTATCGTGGAGACGGCGGAGACGGGGATGGAAGAGCCAGCGCCAGTCGGAGAGGAGTCGGCGCAGCTGCTCGGCGCCGTAGTAGGTAATCTCGACGGGGATGTTCCAGAAGAAGAGCAACGTCAGCAGGGCGGCCGTCCGCCAAGGCAGGAAAAGGAAGGCCATCACCGCTGCCAGTACCGTCAGCAGGGGTTTCGCGATGAAGAAGACCCCGAAGCGGCGGGTGTTGCGCCAGGCGGCGTCCCTGGCGCGCGAGGCAAGCCATTCGGCAGGCAGCCAGGCCGGCAGCGACGCGACGGCACAGGCCAGCCACACGGGCAGCCAGAGGAGGGCAAGCAGGCTGCGGAACAGGGGCGAAAGCCAAAGCGACGACCTCGCACCACCCGTGACGGGCGTATCGGGGTGACGGGTGGAGAAGACGGACACGCGTGCGCGCGTGCGCTCCTTTTTAAAAAGAAGGGTGTCCGAGAACAACCGCGCAGCCTTGTCGGGATGCCATTCGCGCAACGCCAGCATCTCGTCGATGCGGGTCTGGTTGAGGCCTTTTCTTTCCCACAGACGATAAGGATTCGAGAGGGCAGCGTAGAGTTTCGCCTGCTCCAGGATAGCCTCGTAGTTGTCGTCGTCGGGAATCCAGGTGATGAGCGGTCGCAGCTCCTCTGTAATCCGCTCGCGCAGGGCGTTCATGATGCGGGCCTCGTTGTCCGACTGGCCCCGCTCCTTCACGAACTCCGTGACGTTGATGGGCTGGCCAATCTGCAGTTCCACATCGGGACGGAAGCGGAAGTAGTCGCTGTACTCGATGCCGGCAGGGACGATATAGACGGGCCACTTGCCGTCCATCTCGCGGACGGCCTCGAGGGCGATGTGGCAGACGCCCTTGCCGAGGGGCAGCAGCGAGTGCTTGGGACGGTGGGTGCCCTCGGGGTAGAGGCAGAGGGGGCAGCGGTCGCGCAGCACGCCCACGGCCTCGGCGATGGCCACGCTGTTCGCCTTGACGGCGCTGACGCCGTCGCGGATGCGGTAGATGGGGAGGATGCGCAGCCAGCGCAGGACGCGCGCCACAGCCTGACGGCGGAACATGTCGGCACGTGCCATGAAGACCACCTTCCGTCCCTCGGCCAGCAGCATCACCAGCGGGTCCATGAGGGCGCAGGTGTGGTTGGTGACGAAGATGACGCTGCCGTCCTGCGGCACCCGCTCCCACCCGCTCACGTGGAAGCGGCGGAAGCAGCGCCGCGTCGCCCGCTTCACCACAGGCAGCAGGAGCGTGTAGAGGCCGTCGTTGTCTTGAATGTGCTGGCGCATCTTCTCTTTTCTACGATTCTATAATTTACGATTTGACGATTTACTATTTACTATTTATTTACGATTGGATTATTTGGTTATTTAGGGGTACGATGCAACGAAATCATTAAATAACTAAATCGAAAAATAAATCGTAAATCGTAAATCGTCAAATAGTAAATATCACTTTACTTCCTTTGCCCTGAAGATGGAGGCGACGGTGAGGCCGGAGACGATGTGCCAGACGCCCCACCAGGCCGTGACGAAGAGCATGCCGCCAATGCCCGTCTGGGGGAAGATGGCGGGATTGAAGAGCAGCAGCAGGCCGAGGCCGGAGTTCTGGATGCCGACCTCGATGGTGAGGGCACGGCGGTCGCGCACGGGCAGCCGCCCTATGCGGGCAATGGTGTTGCCCGTCAGCAAGGCCAGGGCATTGTGGAAGAACACAATGATGAAGATGTACTTGATGAACTCGACGAACTTCTCCTTGTTGCTCAAGAACATCACCAGCACCATGGCGATGAACACAAGAATGCTGATGTAGCGCAGCGGAGCCGAAAGGGCCTTTGCCACCTTCGGCAGGAAGTGCGTCGTCAGCAGACCGAGCGCAAGGGGTATGCCCAGCAGGATGAACACCGTCTCGAAGACGTTCCAGAAGGGGATGGTGAGCCACGTGTTGGCATCGACAATCTCGTGGCGGCAGAGGAAGTTCTTGTAGAGCGAGCCCCAGACGGCGTAGTTGCCGGGCGTGACGAGCGGCGCCATGCAGGTGGAGACGGCCGTCATGGAGACGGAGAGCTCCGTGTTGCCCTTGGCAAACGACGTCATGAAGTTGGAGATGTTGCCGCCCGGGCACGACGCCACCAGTATCATGCCCATCGCCACCATGGGCGGGATGTACTTGTTGAAGATGACGATGACGAGGAACGTCAGGGCGGGCAGCGCTATCCACTGGCCGAGCAACCCGAGCAGGATGGACTTCGGCTGGGCAAACACCTTCTTGAACATCTGCGGCTGGATGCCGAGCGAGACGCCGTACATGATGACTGCCAGAATGATGTTGATGACGCCGCCGGCGCTGTAGTTGATGCTGACGTCGTCCAGACTCGCCAGCTGCTAGTAGATGGAATTCATTTAAGAATTAAAATTAAGAATTAAGAATTAAGAATTATTGTTTAACAATAAGCGTTAAACGATTTTATTCTTAACGATATCGAGCGTGTCGGAGGCAATCATCAGTTCCTCGTCGGTGGGGATGACGCAGACTTTGACTTTCGAGTCGGGGGCGGAGATGACCTCCTCGTCGCCGTGGTTGCCGGCGTTGACCTGCGCGTCGAGCTTGACGCCGAGGTATTCCAGCCCGCTGACGGTCATCTGGCGGATGTCGTCCTGGTTCTCGCCCACCCCGCCGGTGAAGACGATGACATCGACGCCGCCGAGGGCGGCAGCATAGGCGCCGATGTACTTGCGCAGGCGGTAGGTGTACATGTCGATGGCCAGGCGTGCGCGGTCGTCGCCCTCGACGAGCTTGGCATGCTTGACCTCGCGCATGTCCGTCTTGCCGGAGATGCCATAGAGGCCGCATTGCTTGTTGAGGAAGGTGGAGATGCCCTCCGGCGTCAGCCCCTCCTTCTCCATGAGGAAGGTGACGGCGCCGCCGTCGATGTCGCCCGAGCGGGTGCCCATCATCAAACCCTCGAGGGGGGTGAGGCCCATGCTGGTGTCGATGCATCGTCCGTCCTTGACGGCAGCCACGCTGCCGCCGTTGCCGATGTGGCAGGTGATGATGCGCGTGCCCTCGGCGGGGATGCCGAGGAACTCGCAGACGCGCCCGGACACATAGCGGTGGCTGGTGCCGTGGAAGCCGTAGCGGCGGATGCCGTACTTCTCGTACATGGCGTAGGGGATGGCATACATGTAGGCATAGTCGGGCATGGTCTGATGGAAGGCCGTGTCGAAGACACCCACCTGCGGGATGTCCGGGAGGATGCGCGTGACGGCATCGACACCCTTCAGGTTGGCGGGGTTGTGGAGCGGCGCCAGGTCGGAGAGCGAGGCAAACACATCCAGCACCTCCTTATCGAGGAGGACGGACTGGCTGAAGCGCTCGCCGCCATGCACCATGCGGTGGCCGACGGCGTCCAGCTCGTCCAGCGACTTCAGCACACCATACTCCCCTCCGGTCAGCACGTCGAAGACAAACTGCACACCGGCGGTATGCTCGGGAATCTCCTTCTCCAGCGTCACCTTCTCGCCCGAAGGCAACTTCAGTTTGAGGAACGAGTTTTTCTGGCCAATCTTCTCGATGCCGCCCTGAGCGAGGACGGACTTGTCGGTCATGTCGAACAACTTATATTTAATGGAACTGCTCCCGCAGTTGAGAACAAGAATCTTCATATTATTTTATTTGGTATTAGGGATTGGGGTTAGAAGTTACATCTTACATCATACTTCTTACTTCTTACTTCTTACATCATCCATCTACCCTTTTGCGGCGTAGGCCTGGCAGCTGGTGACGGCAATCATCTTATAGACGTCATCGACCGAGCAGCCGCGGCTGAGGTCGTTGACGGGACGGGCGATGCCCTGCAGGATGGGGCCGATGGCCTCGGCACCTCCGAGGCGCTGCACAAGCTTGTAGGCGATGTTGCCGACTTCGAGCGTGGGGAAGACGAGCACGTTGGCCTTTCCGGCGATATCGCTGCCGGGAGCCTTGCTGGCGCCCACCGAAGGCACGAGGGCGGCATCGGCCTGCAGCTCACCGTCTATCTTCAGCGACGGACACTTTTCGCGCGCAAGCGCCAGCGCCGTCGTCACCTTATCGACCACCTCGTGCTTGGCCGAGCCTTTCGTGGAGAAGCTCAGCATGGCCACGCGCGGGTCGGCAAAGCCTGCCACAGCCTGTGCCGTCGAAGCTGTGCTGATGGCAATTTCGCTCAACTGTGCTGCATCGGGCACGGGCGTCACGGCACAGTCGGCAAACACCAGCACGCCGTTCTCGCCATACTGCGGCGTCTGCGTTATCATGATGAACGCGCCGCTGACGCAGGAGATTCCGGGAGCTGTCTTGATGATTTGAAGGGCGGGGCGCAACACGTTGCCCGTGGTGTTGCGTGCACCGGCCAGCTGGCCGTCGGCATCGCCCGCCTTGATGATGAGGCAGCCCAGATAGAGCGGGTCGAGCACCAGCTGACGGGCCTGCTCGGGCGTCATGCCTTTCTTCTGGCGAAGCTCAAACAGCAGCTGTGCATACGCCTCGCGCTTCGGGTGGTTCTCAGGGTCAATGATTTCGGCCTTGCCGATATTCTTCAGGCCATTCTTCTCTGCAAGCGCCATGATTTCGGCCGGTTTGCCAATGAGAATGAGGTCGGCAACTTCGTCGGCCAGGATGCGGTCGGCGGCTTTCAGGGTGCGCTCCTCCGTGCCCTCGGGCAGGACGATGCGCTGCTTGTGTGCTTTTGCACGCAGTACAATTTCACTCAGTAAATCCATTCTTGTATAATTACGGTTTTTTACGACTTGGCTTTCAGTTTCTGATGCGGATGCCAGCGGCCATAGACCTCGCTGACGTTGCCTGCCGTGATGAAAGCCTGGATTTTGTTGTCGCGCAGGTATTTCATCAGGTCGGAGAATTCGTCCTGCGTCAGCAGTGTCTGAATCTCCTTGTAGCTCTCTCCGCTGTAGCCGCCCGTCACATCGTAGAGGCTGCAGCCGCGATAGATGTCCTCGACAATGAAGCGGCGCACGCGCTCGTGCTCGTGGGTGATGATGCAGACGCGCTTCCGCTTGTTGAGGCTGGCGGTGAAGTAATCGACGGCGATACCGTTGATCCACGTCCCGATAAGACCGATGATGACCATCTGGAAGGAGTTGATGGCGAAGGCCGTCAGGCAGATGATGGCACCGGCAATCGTCACGCTGGTACCTATCTCGAAGTGGAAGTACTTGTTGACAATCTTCGCCAGGATGTCCAGCCCGCCCGTCGAGGCATTGATGCGGAACATGATGGCCTGCGAGGCACTCAGCACCAGCACGAAGCAGAGCAAGTCGAACCACGGGTCGTTCATCACGCTCGTCTGCCCGGGTTCCGTCAGGAAGTTCTGCCAAGGGTAGATGATTTCCCATAGGTCCATCATCGGGCCAAGGATGAGTGCCGTGTAGAACGTCTTGGCGCCGAACTCCCTGCCTATCAGCAGCCACGCCAGCAACAGCAGCACAGCATTGATGACGAGCACGATGACGGAGACCTTCACGGGGATGCCCGCAGCCTCCATCACACCGGCAACCACAATGGAAAAGCCACTGATGGAACCCACGACCAACTTGCTGGGCACCAGAAAATAATAGACGGCCGCAGCGGCTATGAACATGCCCACCGTCATCACCAGCCATTCTGTCCAGAATTTTCTGGATTTCAAAACCTGTAGAATCTTATTCATCTTCCTTGTAAAGAATTAACCCCGCAAAGATAATACATTACCTACAAATGAAAAAATAATGAAGAACGAAAATGTAGAATTAAAAACTGAAACTTTATGGGGATATACAGATTTTTTCAGGCTTGCTGAAAAATAAATGCGTTTTTTATGCGCCAGTTGCGCTTTTTTATGTAATTTTGCCGCGTCATTTACCAAAATTATACGGTTTATATCCAAATGGAAGGAAAGAACATTGTTGTAATGTATGCAGATGAGAGTCACGACAAATATGCGGAACACATCTGCCGGCTTATCTACGAATCGGCGCAACAGCGCGGCACCGGCATCGCCAAGCGCACGCCGGAATATATCATCGACAAAATGCAGGGCGGCAAGGCCGTCGTGGCCTTGGACGGCGACCGTCTGGTGGGCTTCAGCTACATCGAGTGCTGGGGACACGGAGACTACGTCGCCACGTCGGGTCTCATCGTCGATCCCGAATACCGGCTGCTGGGCCTTGCCTCGCGCATCAAGGAAAAGACGTTCGAACTGGCACGCGAGCGCTTCCCCTACGCCAAAATCTTCAGCATCACCACCTCGCCGGCCGTCATGAAGATGAACCTGCGGCTGGGCTATGTGCCCGTGACGCTGGGCGACCTGACCAAGGACGACGAGTTCTGGAAGGGATGCGAGGGATGCTGCAACTACGACGTCCTCTGCCGAAACGACCGTCGCATCTGCCTCTGCACCGGCATGATGTACGACCCGCGTAAAGCCGACAGGAACAAAAACAGTAATAAAAAAGGAAAGAGATTTTTTTTAGGAAAGGTATTTAAAAAGGATTAAGCATTATGGAAGGAAAAAAGAAAGTGGTGGTCGCCTTCAGCGGCGGACTCGACACCAGCTACACCGTCATGTATCTGGCCAAGGAGAAGGGCTACGAAGTGCATGCAGCCTGTGCCGACACGGGCGGGTTCAGCAAAACACAGTTGAAGCAGAACGAGGAGAACGCCTATAAGCTGGGTGCCACGAAGTATGTGACGCTCGACGTGACGCAAGAGTATTACGCCAAAAGCCTCAAGTACATGATTTTCGGCAATGTGCTGCGCAACAACTGCTATCCCATCTCCGTCTCGTCGGAGCGCATCTTCCAGGCGCTGGCCATTGCCCGCTATGCCAAGGAGGTCGGTGCCGACGCCATTGCCCACGGCTCCACGGGAGCAGGCAACGACCAGATCCGCTTCGACATGACGTTCCTCGTCATGGCTCCAGGCGTGGAGATCATCACCTTGACCCGCGACAACAACCTGAGCCGCCAGGAGGAGGTTGACTACCTGAACAACAACGGCTTCCATGCCGACTTCACCAAACTGAAGTATTCGTACAACGTGGGCATCTGGGGCACCAGCATCTGCGGGGGAGAGATTCTCGACTCGACGCAGGGACTGCCCGAAAGCGCCTACCTGAAACACCCCGTCAAGACAGAGCCGGAACAGCTGAAGCTGGGTTTCGAGAAAGGCGAGCTCTGTTCGGTGAACGGCGTACACTACGACGATAGAATCAAGGCCATCCAGGCTGTGGAGGAAATCGGCGCCCAGTATGCCATCGGGCGCGACTGCCACGTTGGCGACACCATCATCGGCATCAAGGGGCGCGTTGGCTTCGAGGCCGCTGCCCCCATGCTCATCATCGGGGCCCACCGCTTCCTCGAGAAATTCACCCTCTCGAAGTGGCAGCAATACTGGAAGGACCAGGTGGCGAACTGGTACGGCATGTTCCTGCACGAGAGCCAGTACCTGGAGCCTGTGATGCCCGACATCGAGGCCATGCTCACCAGCAGCCAACGCCACGTGAACGGCGAGGTGACCCTGGAGTTGCGTCCCTATTCGTTCCAGGCTGTGGGCTGCGACACGCCCGACGACCTGGTGAAGAATAAGCTGGGCGAGTACGGCGAGGACGCCAAGGGATGGACCAGCGACGAGGCCAAAGGCTTCATCAAGGTCTCCTCCACCCCGTTGCGTGCCTATTATCTGGCTCACCCCGACGAAGAAAGATAGCCCATGATAAGGATAGGAATTCTGGGCGCAGCCGGATACACGGGAGGTGAACTCATCCGTGTACTCCTCGGACATTCCGAGGCGAACATCATCTTTGCCAACTCGGAAAGCAACGCAGGCAACGACGTGTCAGCCGTCCACGAAGGCCTCATCGGCGAGACGGACCTGAAGTTCACCGACCAGATGCCCTTCGAGGAGGTCGATGTCGTGTTCTTCTGCTTCGGTCACGGCAAGAGCGAGGCCTTCCTGAAGGAGCACGACATCCCTGCTTCCGTCAAGATTATCGACCTGGCACAGGATTTCAGGATAGCAGGCCATCACGACTTCATCTATGGCTTGCCGGAAACCCATCGCGAGCGCATCCGCAGCGCATGCCATCTGGCCAACCCGGGATGCTTTGCCACGTGCATCCAGCTGGCTCTGCTGCCGGCGCTGCAGCACAGGTTAATCGAGGGAGATATCTACGTGAACGGCGTGACGGGTTCCACGGGTGCCGGGCAGAAGCCAGGCTCCACCACACATTTCTCATGGCGCACAGACAATGTGTCGCTCTACAAGACCTTCACCCATCAGCATCTTCTTGAAATCAACCAGACGGTGCAGGAACTGGCTCCCGGCTACAAGGGGCGCATACTGTTCGTTCCTCAGAGAGGCTGCTTTGCACGGGGCATCTACGTCACGGCGGTGGCCAAGTGCAGCGCCTCCGCAGAAGAGGTGCGCGACGCTTACGCCGCGTACTACCGCGACGCGGCCTTCACCCACTTTGTCACCACCTCACCTGACATGAAGCAGGTGGTGAACACGAACAAAGCGCTCGTCTATGTGGAGCGCTTCAACGACCAGCTCCTCATGGTCGCCACCATCGACAACCTGCTGAAGGGAGCCAGCGGACAAGCTGTGCAGAATATGAACCTGATGTTCGGCCTTGACGAACACACCGGCCTGCGGCTCAAGGCCAGCGCCTTTTAATTTTCAATGAAGCATGAATCTTTTCGACGTATATTCCCTTTTTGATGTCACGCCCGTCAGGGCACAGGGCTGCCGTGTATGGGACGACAAGGGGACGGAGTACCTGGACCTCTACGGCGGTCATGCCGTCATCTCCATCGGTCACTCCCATCCCCGCTATATCGCTGCCCTCACCGAGCAGCTCAGCCGCATCGGATTCTACTCCAACAGCGTGGTCAACCCCCTGCAAGGCGAGCTCGCCCAGCGGCTCGGCAAGGCCTGCGGATACGAGGACTACAGCCTCTTTCTCGACAACTCCGGTGCCGAATCGAACGAGAATGCGCTGAAGCTGGCCTCGTTCCATACAGGCAAGGACCGTGTCATCGCTTTCCGCCGCAGCTTCCACGGCCGCACCAGCGGCGCGGTGGCCGTCACGGACAATCCCGCCATCGTCTCTCCTTTCAACGCCAACCACAAGGTCACCTTCTGCGACCTGAACGATGCCGACGGCGTAGAGGCCGAGCTGAAGAAGGGCGACGTGGCCGGCGTCATCGTCGAGGGCATCCAGGGCTGCGGCGGCATACACGTGCCCACGACCTCCTTCATGCAGGCGCTTTCGGTGCTCTGCCACCGCTACGGCGCTGCGCTCATCCTCGACGAGGTGCAGAGCGGCTACGGCCGCACCGGACGTTTCTTCGCCCATCAGTGGAACGGCATCCGCCCCGACATCATCACCATGGGCAAGGGCATCGCCAACGGCTTCCCCTGCGGCGGCATACTCATCGCCCCGCAGTTCCAGGCCCGCAAGGGCATGCTCGGCACCACGTTCGGCGGCAACTACCTCGCCATGGCAGCAGCGCTGGCCGTGCTGGACATCATCGGCGACGAGCATCTCATCGACAACGCCTACCGTGTCGGCGAATACATCAAAGCCCACATCCCCGCCTCGCCCCGCATCAAGGAAGTGCGCGGACGCGGTCTGATGCTTGGCATCGAAATGAACGAGGACGTCGCCCCGCTGCGCCGCCAGCTCCTCTTCGGCGACCATATCTTCACGGGTGTTGCGGGGCAGCACATGATTCGCCTTCTGGCTCCCCTCTGCCTCAGCATGGACGAGGCCGACCGCTTCCTCCATGCCTTCAGCACCATCATCGAATCATAAACCGACAAAACCGTAAGTCATGCATACTTTTTTCCACGTTTCCGACCTGGGCGACCTGCAGGCGGCGCTGGCCGAAGCCAAGGCCATCAAGGAAAACCGCTTCCTATTCGACACGCTGGGCAAGAACAAGACCCTGCTGATGATCTTCTTCAACAACTCGCTCCGCACCCGGCTCAGCACGCAGAAGGCGGCCATGAACCTGGGCATGAACGTCATTGTGCTGGACGTGAACGCCGGTGCCTGGAAGCTCGAGACCGAGCGCGGCGTCATCATGGACGGCGACAAGAGCGAACATCTCCTCGAGGCCATCCCCGTCATGGGCTCCTACTGCGACCTCATCGGCGTGCGCTCCTTTGCCGGGCTCACCGACCGCAGCTACGACTATGCCGAGACCATCGTGCAGCAGTTCGTACGCTACAGCGGCCGCCCCGTCTTTGCCATGGAGACGGCCACCGTCCACCCCTTGCAGGCCTTTGCCGACCTTATCACCATCGAGGAGCACAAGGCCGTGCCTCGTCCGAAGGTAGTCCTCACGTGGGCACCTCACCCCAAGGCCCTGCCGCAGGCTGTGCCCAACTCGTTTGCCGAGTGGATGAACGCCGCCGACGTCGATTTCGTCATCACCCACCCCGAGGGCTACGAGCTCGACCCGCAGTTCGTCGGCCCGGCCCCCGTGGTGTACGACCAGCTGAAAGCCCTCGAAGGTGCCGACTTCGTCTATGCCAAGAACTGGAGCTGCCCGGGCGTCACCCGCCCCGGGGACTACGGCAAGGTGCTGTCGAAGGACATGGGCTGGACTGTCGATGCCGCCCACATGGCCGTCACCGCCAACGCCCGCTTCATGCACTGCCTGCCCGTGCGCCGCGGCATGATTGTCACCGACGATGTCATCGAGGCCCCCACGAGCCTCGTCATCCCCGAAGCCGCCAACCGCGAAATATCCGCACAGGTGGTCATCAAACGGATGTTGGAATCGCTGTAGATTATGGAGAAAGTCAATGTCATTAAGGTTGGCGGTGCTGTCGTAGAGGACCCTTCCTCATTGCAGGCATTCCTGACGCAATTTGCCTCCGTAGAGGGGCCCAAGGTGCTCGTTCACGGCGGCGGACGCTCGGCGACGGCCATGGCGGCACGCCTCGGCATCGAGACAAAGATGCTGGACGGGCGACGCATCACCGACGACGCCATGCTCGAGGTCGTCACCATGGTCTATGGCGGACTGGTGAACAAGAACATCGTGGCCCGCATGCAGGCCGTCGGCCTGCATGCCATCGGACTGACGGGTGCCGACCTCGACTGCATCCGCAGCGACAAGCGTCCTTCCGTCCCCATCGACTACGGCTTTGCCGGCGATGTGCGTCAGGTGAACGGCCATGCACTCCACACGCTGCTTGCAGCGGGTTACGTGCCCGTCATGGCTCCGCTCACCCACGACGGCAAGGGGCAGCTGCTCAACACCAATGCCGACACCATCGCCGCCGAGGTAGCCAAGGGCCTGGTGCCCTACTACGACGTCACGCTCACCTTCTGTTTCGAGAAGAAGGGCGTGCTGGCCAACCCGCAGGACGAGGACAGCGTCATCCCCCGCATCGACCGCGCCGGCTACGACGCCCTTGTCGCCGACGGCACCCTCTCGGGCGGCATGCTTCCCAAGTTCCACAACGCCTTCGCCGCCCTCGACGCCGGCGTCACCCGCGTCGTCATCACCAGCGCAGCAAACCTCAATGGAGGAAGCGAGATAGTTAAGAATGAAGAATGAAAAATTAAGAATGAAAAATGAAAAATGAAGAATGAAGAATAAAATGTTCTGTATAAAGCGTTCCCTTTTCCTTTGCCAGCTCCTCCGATGGCAAAGCTATTTATTCTTCATTTTTCATTCTTCATTCTTCATTAAAAAACTTTTTTATGATTGAGTTATTAAAATCCCTCATCGCCATCCCCTCTTTCAGCCGCGAGGAAGCGGCGGCGTGCGACTGTCTGGAAGCGTGGATGAAGGCGCATGGCCTCGATGTCCATCGCAAGGGCAACAACGTATGGGTTGAGCAGCCGGGACGTGGCGACGGACGCCCTGTCGTCCTCCTCAACGCCCACCTCGACACCGTGCGCCCTGCTGCCGGCTACACCCGCGACCCCTTCACCCCCGTCCTTGAGGGTGACTGCCTCTACGGCCTCGGCAGCAACGACGACGGCGGCTCGCTCGTCGCCCTGCTGGCTGCGTTCATCGAGCTGTCGCGACAGCCCCAGCCCTGCCGCTTCGTCTATAGCGCCACCGCCGAGGAGGAGGTCTGCGGGCAGGGAGGCATCGAGAGCATCCTCCCCGACCTCGGGCCCATCGACCTCGGCATCATCGGCGAGCCCACCCAGATGCAGATGGCCGTGGCCGAGCGCGGACTGATGGTGCTCGACTGCACCGCCCACGGCCGCAGCGGACACGCCGCACGCGGCGAGGGCGTCAACGCCCTCTACCAAGCCATGGCCGACATTGACTGGTTCCGCACCTACCGCTTCCCCCTGTCGTCCGACTACCTCGGCGAGGTGAAGATGACCGTCACCATGATTCAGTGCGGCACCCAGCACAACGTCGTCCCCGACCGCTGCACCTTCGTCGTCGATGTCCGTCCCAACGGCATGTACACCAATCAAGAGATTCTTGCCGAGATACAGTCCCACGTCCGTTCGGACGTCGTGCCCCGCTCGCTGCGCCACAGCAGCTCCCACATTCCCCTCGCCCACCCCGTCGTGCAGCGCGGCCTCGGTCTCGGTCTCACCCCCTTCGGCTCCCCCACCACCAGCAACCAGACCGTCCTCCCCGCCTTCACCACCCTCAAGATAGGCCCCGGCGACTCCGCCCGCTCCCACACCGCCGACGAATTCATCCGCCTCAGCGAAATCCGACAAGGCAAGGAAATCTATTTCAAGCTGCTCAACCAGCTTGAAATCCGAAAAAAATAATATTCTTCATTCTTCATTTTTCATTAAAAAAGTTATGAAATTATGGGACAAAGGCTACGAGCCTGACAAACTGATAGAGAACTTCACCGTAGGTAACGACCGCGAGCTCGACCTTCAGCTGGCACGCTACGACGTGCTGGGCAGCATGGCCCACATCCGCATGCTTGAGTCCATCGGGCTGCTCGGTGCGGACGAGCTGCCCCTGCTGCTCGACGGCCTCGAGGCCATCCTCGCCGACATCGATGCCGGACGGTTCACCATCGAGCCCGGCGTCGAGGACGTCCACAGCGAGGTCGAGCAGCTGCTTACCCAGCGTCTGGGCGACATCGGCAAGAAGATACACTCCGGCCGCAGCCGCAACGACCAGGTGCTCGTCGACCTCAAGCTCTTCTTCCGCGACCGCCTGAAGGACACCGCCCGCGACGTCGCCACCCTCTTCCACCGCCTGCAGGTGCTCAGCGAACAGTACAAGGACGTCCTCATGCCCGGCTACACCCACCTGCAGGTGGCCATGCCCTCGTCGTTCGGCCTTTGGTTCGGCGCCTATGCCGAGACGCTCGTCGATGACGTTCGTCTGCTCGCCGCCGCCTATGCCATCGCCGACCAAAACCCCCTGGGCAGTGCCGCCGGCTACGGCTCGTCGTTCCCCCTCGACCGCGCCATGACCACCCGACTGATGGGCTTCGCCACCCTCCACTACAACGCCGTCGCCGCCCAGATGAGCCGCGGCAAGACCGAGCGGGCCATCGCCGCAGCCCTCGCCGCCGTCGCAGCCACTGTCGGACGCTTCGCCATGGACGTCTGCCTCTTCATGTGCCAAAACTTCGCCTTCATCTCCTTCCCCGACGAGCTCACCACCGGCAGCAGCATCATGCCCCACAAGAAGAACCCCGACGTCTTCGAGCTCATCCGCGCACGCTGCAACCGCCTGCAGAGCCTCCCCAACGAGGTCGCCCTCATGACCACCAACCTCCCCCTCGGCTACCAGCGCGACTTCCAACTGCTCAAGGACGTCCTCTTCCCCGCCTTTGACGAGCTCAGCAGCTGTCTGCAGCTCTGCGACTACATGCTGCAGCACATCCGCGTCCGCCGCGACATCCTCGACGACCCCCGCTACGACTACCTCTTCACCGTCGAGGACGTCAACCGCCTTGTCCTCGCCGGCACCCCCTTCCGCGAGGCCTACAAGACCGTCGGCCACGCCGTCCAGGACGGCACCTACCGCCCCACGCGCACCGTCCACCACACCCACGCCGGCTCCATCGGCAACCTCTGCACCGCCGACATCTGCCGCAAGTTCGACGAAGTCTGGTCAATGTTCCATTGAAGTCTACGAGTCAACGAGTCTACTGGTCGAAAAGGTCGAAAAGGTCGAAAGGTCGAAAAGATTTACGATTTGACGATTTACTATTAATTTTTTTCTTCTTTTTGTTTGAACCTTGAAAAATAAGCTCTACATTTGCAACTGCTTTGAGCGAAAAGCCCTTCGTGTTTGGTGTTATGTAGAAGTGTGAGAAAAGGGCTTTTGACTAAAGTTGAGAACGAAAAGGAATAATAGTTAAAAAGGACAACCAATGAGAAAAACACTTCTACGTTTCTCACTCTCCCTGTTTTCCCTGATGCTTGCTGCTTGCGTGAACGAAGAGATCGACACAAAGGGCACCATTGCAGGCATCATTACAGATGCAATTAACAGTACCCCCCTAAAAGACGCGTCCGTCACCCTCAATCCTTCCGGACGAACCTATACTACCGGTGCTGACGGACGCTATGAGTTCAAGGACATCGATTTCGGCAGTTATACCGTAGCTGTCAGAAAGACAAACTATGTCTCCGACGAACGCTCTGTTGAGGTACGTGTGGCAGAGACATCCAACCTTGATTTCCAGTTGAAGCCTGCCAATTCGCAGTTGGAAGTCGTGCAGAAGACGCTTGATTTCGGGGAGGAGGCGACGAGCCTGTCCCTCGACATTAAGAACTCGGGTTATGCCGAACTGACATGGCAGCTCACGGAGAATATCACGTGGCTCACTTGTAATCCCACGTCGGGTGCCGTAGAATCAGGGAAACAGCAGGCGGTCGTAGTCATGGTTGACCGCTCCGGCCTTGAACCGCGAAGTTATAGCGAGAACATTACTATTACCAGCAACGGCGGAAGTGCCACCGTGCAGGTGGGGCTTACCGTCCAGGGCATTCAGGTCAAGGCTTCTCCCGAACAACTGGATTTCGGTGCCACCACCACATCACTTACCCTCACACTCACCAATAAGGGCTCGAGTAGTGTCAACTATACGCTCACACCCTCCAACGACTGGATTATCCCCTCTGTCACCAGCGGCATCTTTACCTATTCGACTGACGTTACGATAACGGTCAACCGTGCCGGAATGTCCGAAGGCGATTACTCGGGTTCGCTCAAGTTGAGGGTCAACGACCGTACACTCGACATTCCCGTCCGCATGCACATCGCCCGTCGTGAACTTCCCACCGTCAGCCTGACATTAGTGGATGAGATAACCGCTTCGACAGCCATATTCAAAGGGGCGGTCGTCAGCATCGGCAGTTCCCGCATCAGCCGTCACGGCTTCTGCTGGAGTACGACAGAGGAACCGGAGATAGAAAAGGATGCCTTCTGCAACCTTGGCGACTGCACGTCGCCCAAGGACTTCTCCTATGGTGCCGCCAACCTCACGCCCGACACCCGCTACTACGTCCGTGCCTATGCCGAGAACGACGAAGGTCTGGCCTACAGCAGCCCCATGACCTTCAAGACACTCGGCCTGCCCGAAGCCCCGACCATAGAGACCGGCTCGGTTTCCAATATCCTGACAAACGAGGCGCGCGTGTCGGGCACCATCGTCAAGGTGGGCAATGATGCAGGTATTATCCAATACGGGCACGTCTGGGATACGAAAACCGATCCTACAACGGCCTCCTATCGTACGGAACTGGGCGCAACGAAGGCTACAGGCCCTTACACCTCCACGCTAACCGACCTAAAGCCCAACGTCACCTATCATGTCCGTGCCTACGCCACCAACGCCATCGGCACTTCTTATGGCGAAGAAATCACCTTCACCACCATCCCCGACGTGGCCAAGTTGACTACATTAGCGGCAACGGACATCACGCACAACGAGGCTACTCTGGGCGGCAGCATTTCCGATACAGGAGGTAACGCTATCACCGAGCGGGGTGTCTGCTTCGGCACCGAAGCCAACCCCACACTGTCCGGCACACATGCTGCATCGTCATCAACCGCCGACCGTTTCACCGTCCGCCTGACGGAACTTACACCCCGCACCACCTATCATGCCCGCGCTTATGTGACCACTGAGGCGGAAACCACCTATTATGGTGACGACATCACTTTCACAACCACCTATGAGATATTCCCCGGCGAGGTCGGTGCGACAACGGTGTCTGCCTTCGGTACGACCTTCGCCACGTTCAACAGCACCATTGTAAGCAGTGGTAACGGCACCGTCAGCGACTGCGGCTTTGTCTATGCCCTGGCCTCCGGTCCTACCCTGAATCAAGGCACTAAACTCAGTTGTGGAGAGCGACAGTCAGGCGACTTCTCTTCCACCGCTACCCATCTGAAAGAGAACACCACCTATTATGTCCGAGCCTACATCACCAATGATAAGGGAACAGCCTACGGCGACGAGACCTCCTTTACCACGCTGGCGATTACGGTTCCCAAGCTGTCTTCTGTCACAGTTTCAGACGTTACCGCCAGCGCCGCCATCTTTGAGGCACAAGTGGTGGATTTCGGTAATGGCACACTCACGGATGCCGGCTTCGTCCTCGGCACGTCGCCCAATCCGGTGACCGATCATCGCCGCCTCTCCTGTGGCGCGACGTCCGATCTTTCTGCGACAGCCAGCGGCCTGCAACGTGCCACCACCTATTATGTACGCGCATACGCAATCAATGAAAAGGGGACGGCTTACGGCGAGCAGCAGACCTTCACGACACCCGCCGAGGCCGTCAGCCTGACGACATCCGGCGCTACCGATGTCACTCATAACGCAGCTACCCTCGGAGGCAGCATTTCCGATGACGGAGGGAACAATATAGCCGAACGTGGCGTGTGCTACGGCACAAGTGCCAATCCCGACATCAACGGCATGCACACGCCCTCTTCCTCCACCGGCGACCGCTTCACCGTCCGCCTGACGAATCTCTCCGAACGGACTGAATATCACGCCCGTGCCTATACTACCACGAAAGAAGGCACTACCTATTACGGCAATGACGTCACCTTTACCACCACCCATGAGATTCATCCTGGACAAACGTCAAAGACAACCATCTCAGCCATTGGCACCACCACCGCCACGTTCCAAAGCACCATCACCAGCGATGGCTCCGGCACCGTCAGCGACTGCGGCTTCGTCTTTGCCCGGACCCCGTCGCCGACGACAGAAAGCGGCACCGTCCTCAGCTGTGGAGCAAAGCAGACAGGCACCTTTACCACGACGGCCAACGACCTGCGCGACAACACCACCTACTACGTCCGTTCGTACGTCACCAACCAGGCCGGCACATCCTATGGTGAGGAAGTCAACTTCGCAACACTCGAAATCGTGAAGCCTACCCTGTCAGAGGTGACCGTCAATAAGGTGACCTATCAATCGGTCTCGTTGACGGCAACCGTCCTTTCGGCAGGAAACGGCACTATCCTCGAAGCCGGATTCGTTTACTCCACATCGTCCTCTCCCGACATGAACAGCACGAAAGTAGTCTGCGCAAGCTCGCCGGCTCTCTCTGCAAGGATATCCGGCCTGGCGGCAGAGACGACCTATCATGTACGGGCCTTTGCAACGAACGAGAAAGGAACCACGCTGGGCGAAGTCGTGACATTCACCACTGAGAAAGACCCTGGCGGCAACGACGTGTCGTTAGACGACTATGACGATGATAATGACTGGGACAATTAAAACCGACAAAACAACATGAAAAAGATACGAACCTATATTAAGCATTGTTTGTTGGCATCCGTGGCGGCTATCATTCCGATAGCCTGCACACACGACACGGAAGGATCTACTGACGGAGATTTGCAAACCCCGACCGACCGTTTTACCTATAGGCTGAGCCTGCATGCCGACGTCGAGGGCTACGGGAACAACGCCACACGTTCCGCATACACATGGCCCGACGGCGCCAGCCTCTACCTACAATTCAACGTGGGGAACAGCTGCATTAGCGGGACAGCCGTCTATAACCAAGCGGCCGACGAGTGGACGATGACAACAAGCACAGCCATCGGCAGCGACACTGACGGTGACTGCGAAGCCTACTATTTCCTGAATGAGACGTCGGGCACAACGGCAGACCAGATAAAGCTTGGGGCAACGGCAGCCATCTATCAGGACACTTTGGGCACGTTCTACATGACCGAAGACGACGTGATGATTGTCAAACTCGCGCTGACACCCAGGACGGGCCGTATCAGGTTCAAGGGTAAGCCAGGCACCACCTATGTTGTCTCCGGTTTAAGCTGCTATACCGCCTATGACATAAAAGAGAACCGCTTCACACAGGAAAAGACCACCCTGAATATACGTACTGACGCATCCGGTGACACAGATTATCATTACCTCTTCTTCACTGATGCAACGCAACGGCAGATGGTGGTGCGTGGCGAGGGCAAGGGAGCTTACCTGCGCAATTTCAATCCCGAGGTGCTGGCTACGGGGAAAAGCGGTTTTATCAGGCTGCCCTCAGCCGGCGATGTCCCGACCCATTGGACACTTGTCAACACCGACAATCTTGAAGCGATAACACTACCCTCCGTATCGGCCGTCACGGTCAGTAAGCTGCGTAGCCATTATGCGACGGCCGAAGCCGCCGTGACGGATCTGGGCAATGGAACGATTATCGAGACAGGTCTCATATATTCTACCGACAGTAACCCTACCGAGGCGAATGGAATAAAGGTGGAATGTGGACGGTCAGCAACCCTCTCGGCCCGCCTGTCGGGTCTGAATGCCCAGACCACCTACTTCATTCTAGCTTATGCTCGGAACGAATGTGGAACGGTGTTGGGCAGTGCAGTAAGTTTTACGACACTCTCCGAAGAAGAAGACGGTTCGTCGTTCGGCAAGGAAGGTTATGGCAATGACGATGACCTGAATGACGACAACACAATCGGCGGCGACATCGGCAAGGACGGCTATGGCGACGACGACAACCTGAATGACAGCCATTCGGCCGGCGGCAATATCGGCAAGGACGGCTATGGCGACGACGACAACCTGAATGACAGTCATTCGGCCGGTGGCGGCATCGATAAGTCGGGATTTGATGACGATGAGAATTGGAATTAAAGCAGAAAACAAATAAAACAATCAAATAAAAAATACAGTTATGAAAAAGTTTATCTATCTCACGTCATTCGTAGTAATGACAATGATGTCGGCATCGTGTTCCAACGATGTGGAGGATGAAGTTATTCCTCCACAACAAGAGCGTATAGTCTTCAAGACGAACATGATGCTCAACGGCGACAAGCCCACGTTTGAAGAAAAGGCCACACGTGCCGCAGAAGACTGGGAAGACGGTTCCAAGATCTATCTGCAGTTCGCTGTCGGCAAAAGCCGTGTTAGCGGTATGGCGAGCTACGATGCCTCACGTTCGCAGTGGACCGTCGAACTCTACGGTGCGCTGAACGCAACAAACGACGGAGCATGCGAGGCTTACTACTTCGAGAACCCAGGTTCGGTTACCTACAGCAGCGTGACACTGAACAAGACCACAGCCATCTATGCCGACAAGAAAGCTTCTTATGCCTTCGAAGACAACACGGTAACCGTGAACGCCAGTCTGAAGCCCATGACGGGACGCATCCGGATGAAAGGTTCGTCCAACCAGTCGTTCATCGCAGAGGGAATCACGTTCTACGGCAGCTACAATCTGGATGACAACCTATTCATCAAGGGTGATACGGCTTTCAAGGCTACCGTTGCCAAGAGTGGATACTCCGACTACTTCTACGGGTTCTTCGCCGATGAAGAAAACCGCAAGCTGACCTTCCACGACAGGGCCAACAACGTGTCGTTCGAACGTGTCATGGGCGAGAACGCCTTAGCCGAGGGACGAAGCGGATTCATAGACATCCCCACACCTACCAACCGCAGCGGATGGACAGCCGTGAGGTATAAGGACTACACCGTAGAAGGTGTCACCTTCCGTATGATGAAGGTTTTCAACGGCACCAAAGACATCACCGGCGACTACTTCTACATCGGAGAAACGGAAGTGACACAAGAGCTATGGGAGGCTGTCATGCAGACGAACCCATCGGAAGTGCTAGGTGAGAAATATCCTGTCACAAACGTCACAAGAGACGACTGCCTAAGCTTCATCGAAAAGTTGAATTCAAAGACCGGAGGACGCTTTACTTTACCATATATTAATGAATGGATCTTTGCCGCAATAGGAGGCAATCTAACAAAAGGATACACTTATTGTGGTAGCAACACAGCTGCCGATGTCTCTTGGTACAGTCTAAACAGTTCCGGAACACCGCACGAGGTTAAACTGAGACAACCGAACGAGCTAGGTCTGTACGATATGGGAGGCAATGTGGCAGAATGGACAAACAACTATTTAACGCATACATATAATACTTATTATTCTTATAAATACGTGGGAGGTTATTACTCATCTGAGGCATCAAAAATTATACCCACCTCTGAGAGTTATTTAGGAGGGAAAAATATTAATTTGAGTATAGCTTCTTCAAGTGAAAAAAGTGTAGAAATAGGATTCCGCCTAATATGTGAGGAAACATCCCTAACTATATCTAAATAGAATAGGATGAAACGATACCTTTTAGTCATTCTTTCCCTTGCTTTTGCCTTCATGGCACAAGCTGGAAATGGGCAAAAGCCGCAGTGGGTGCAGAAGGGTGAGCAGTCGCTAAACAGCATGCGCAGCACGGATGCGTATGAATTTAAGATTGTGGTCTCGCAAGGCCGTAGTCTCGCCAATCTGAAGGACAACCGTCTGAACGCTTTGGCGGACTATGTGGGCAAACAGAACCAAATCACGGGCCAGGCGGTCAGCGAAGCGGTGAGCGAGCAGACGAACGGCGACTATAACGAGAAGGAGACCTTCCGCATGGTGTTCAAGAACGAGTTCAGCACCGATGTCTTCTACGCTACGCTGGTGGATGATTATTGGGAACAATCCAAAGATGGGGAATATACCTACTGGGCACTGTTTGCCGTATCGTCGAAAGCTGTCCCAACGACATTCGACCGTTTCAGCACCTCGACATCCTATGGAGCAGCGCCAGTGGCCATGTCTGTTATCCCTGGCGTAGGACAGTTCTATAAAGGACAGAAAACAAAGGGACTCGTCATGATGGGCGGAGCTGCCGTAGGAGCTGGGGCAATTGTCTTTTGCGAAAGTCATCGGGCTGCCTATATGAGCCTCGCCCACTCGCAACCCCGTTTTGCTCAGACGTACAAGACGAAGGCTGACAACTTTGCCATCGGCCGCAACGTAGCCATCGGAGCCACAGCTGCGCTTTGTGTCTATAGCATCATTGATGCCGCCGTCACCCCAGGTGTCCGCCGTGTAAAGGTCACCCCTACGTCTTTGACCGTGACGTTTTAAAAGGTCTACGTTATTTCGTCAGGGCACGATAGCGGGAGAGGGCTTCGGCGTAGGCGATGCGGCGGTCGGTGAGGGTGTTCTGGGCTGCGCGGAGGGTAGTCTCGGTCTGCAGGAGTTCGGCCGTGGTGGCCATGCCGGCGGCGTGGCTACGCTCGGTCTGATGGAAGAGGGTCTGGGCGGTCTCCACGGAACGGGCGGCGACGGCGAGCTGCTGCCAGCAGACGGTGAGCTCCTCCCAGGCCTGGCTGACACGCAGCACGAGCTGCTCGGAGAGGTAGGCTTGCTGGTTCTCGGCCTGCTGGGCTTCATAGCCGATGCGGCGCATCTTGCGCGTGGTGCGGGCCCAGTCGGTGAGGGGCACGCTGACGGAGGCGAACACCAGTCCGTTGCCGCGGGGGTTGGTGCCCAGCATACGGCCATAGCCGTAGGTGGCGCCTACGCCTACCTCGGGAAGGGCTTCGCCAAGGGCCATGCGGCGCTCCATCTGCTTGGCCTTCACCTGAAGCTGCAGGAGACGGGTCTCGCCGGCCTCGGCAGCGGCGTCGGCCTCGGGGACGTAGTAGTGGTCGGGCGACGCCAGGTCGGTGAGGCGGGTGGTGAGGACGGGCTGTGCGGCGGACGTGCGTGACGTGGCGACGCCGATGGTATTGAGCAGGTCGCGGCGGGCGAGGCGCAGGCCGCTGGCGAGGCGCAGGCTGTCGCTGACAAGCTCGTCGCGGCGGAGCTGCACCTGCATGAGGTCGGAGGTCAGGGCGAGGCCGGCATCGACGGCGGAACGGACGTCGCGCATCAGCGTGTCGAGGAGCTGCATGCCGGCGTCGAGCACCTGCTGCTTGTCCTCGAGCGAGACCACAAGCCAGTATTTCTTCTCTACCTCGAGACGGTCGTCGCGACGGGCGACGGCGGACTTGAGCGTGGCCGCCTCCACGCCCAGCGCCGCCAGGCGGTTCCCGACGGCGATGCGTCCGCCGGCATAGAGGGGCTGCGTGAGGGTGAGGGCCGAGGTGTAGCCGTTCAGCAGCGTGGCGTAGGACGTGTTGATGCCGTAGAGGCGGCCTTCGGTCTCCAGGTAGTAGCGCAGCAGGTTGGCGCCGTCGGACTGGCCGAGGATGTCGCCCAGACCGATGTCGATGAGCGGGCTGAAAGCCTGAAAGCCGATGGCACGGGCCGAGACCGTGGGGAACCACAGCGTGCGGGCCTCGCTGCGCTGGGCCTGCGCGGCAAGGATGTCGAGACGGGCGTTCTGCTGCACCACGCTGCCCTGTGACGCCAGCTCAAGGCAGTCGTCGAGCGACAGGGACTGGGCGGAGAGGAATGAAAAATGAAAAAGGAAGAATGAAAAACAAATTGACTTTAAGAATGAAGAATGAAAAAGGAAGAATGAAGAATAATTTGACTTGTGGAGGGATGAGGGATTCTTTTCCACTAATTGGGATAAATAATTCTCACAAATTGGGATAAACAATCCCTGAGAGGAGGGGGATGATGGATAATTTGTCATAATTAGTGAGCTAAATTTATCTTAATTCGTGAGAGGGGCACGCCTTTTCCACTAATTGGGATAAATTATTCTCACAAATTGGGATAAACAATTCCTGCGAGGCGGGGGATGATGGATAATTTGTCATAATTAGTGAGTTATATTTATCTTAATTCGTGAGAGGGACGCCCTTGGAGCAATGGATAAGGTATAAATGGAAAATGGAAAACTAATCTTCAATCTTTTTCATTTTGCATTCTTGAAAAGCTGCCAGTACGAAACGGGCATGATGAGTACGATGAGGCCGATGGAGAGCAGCGTGCCGAAGCAGATGACCACGCCCATCGGCTGCCAGAGGAGGTCGCCGCGGATGACCATGGGCAGCACGCCCAGCGCCGTGGTGCACGAGGTGAGGAAGATGGGCGTCATGCGCCGCTTGCCCGCCTCCATGGCGGCGGTCTTCACATCCACGCCATGGCGGAAGCGCTGCTCCTCGGCGTACTCGTACATCAGGATGCCGTTGCGCACGATGATGCCCACCAGGCTGATGAGTCCCAGCACGGCCGTCATGCCGAAGTCGAGACGGAACACCCAGAGGCCGAACGATGCGCCGAACAGGCAGAGCAGGCTCATCGCCATCGTCAGCACGGCCACCGACACCTTGCGGAAGTGGAACAGCAGGAACACGAACAGCACCCCCACGGCAGCGATGAACGACAGCACTATCTGGGGGATGACGGCGCGATTCATAGTGGAAAGACCGCCATAGACCACCTCTGCCCCCTCGGGCAGCATGGGCCGGATGCGCTGGCGGATGTATTGCCGCACCTTCTTCATGACGGCAGGCTGGCTCTGGCCGGACTTCATGTCGGCACGGATGGTCACAGACGGCACACTGCTCAGCCGCCCCAGCTGCACGGGCTGCCAGTCGGGCCGGACGTCGGCCACCTGGCGCAGCGGCACGCTGACGCCCGGCATGGCCGTGGGGATGAGCTGCGCGGCAATGGTCTCGTAGTCCATGCCCTCGCCCACGCCCTCGCTGTAGAGGCGGACGGGCACCTTCGCATCGCCCTCCCAGAGCGTGGCGATGGACTGCCCGCCGAACGCCCCGGCCAGCGCGAGCGACAGCATGCCTTTGTTCACGCCGAGGCGCGACGCCTCGTCGTCGCGCAGCGTCACATCCACCGCGGGGCGGAAGTCAGCGCAGTCGCTGTGTACCCACTTCAGTTCCGAGGTGAGCGTCATCAGGTAGGCACGGATGCTGTCCGCCGCAGGCACAAGCGCCTCGCGGTCGGCTCCCCGCAGGGTTATCTCCAGGGGAGCCACCACGGCCTGATAGTCCATCTGCTTGAAGCGGACCAGCGCGTCGGGGAAGATGTGCTCGTAGCCTTCCTCGAACTTACGCAACAGCGCTTCGGTGGCCTGCGTGGAGGTGGTCTTGACGATGATTTGCGCGGTGGCCGACGACGGCAGGATGGGCGTGTAGGTGGCATTGAAGCGCGGAGCGCCGGTGCCGGTGAAGGCGGTGCACGACACCACGCGGGCGTCCCTCAGCATCAGCCGCTGCAAAGAGTCGGCCAGCTGCTGCGTGCGGCCGATGCCGGCCCCGCCCTGCACCTCCATCTCCACCACAAAGTGGTCGCGGGCCGCCAGCGGCATCATCTGGATGTTGGTGTGCAGGAACATCCACACGCCCAGCGCCACGGCGGCCAGCCCCAGGCCCAGCGTCAGCGCCGCATGGCGGAAGCAGAAGGCCTGCGCACGGGCATACACCTTGTCGATGGCGCGGAACAGGCGATGCTGCATGCGGCTGACCAGGCTCCGGCGGCTGCCCGACGCCTCGCCGATGAAGTGCGTCTCGAAGATGGGCACGACGGTGACGGCATAGACGATGGACATCATCAGCGCAATGGCTATCACCCAGGGGAACAGCTTGATGAAGTCGCCCAGATAGCCCCGGATGAGGTATTTGGCGGGGAAGAACATGAGGCTGATGGCAAGCGTGGCGGTGAAGGTGGGCACGAACAGCTCCCGGGCGCTGGCACAGGCGGCATCCACACGCCCCAGCCCGCGGCCCAGCTTGTCCATGTAGCCGTCCATGGTGATGATGGAGTCATCGACTATCATGCCCAGCACCACGATGAGCGACGCCAGCGTCACCGTGTTGAGCTCCATGCCGGTGAGGTACATCACAGCCACCGTGATGGCCGTGATGACGGGCAGGCCGGAGCTGGCGATGAGCGCCGACTTCAGCGGGAACAGCAGCAGCATCACGGCGATGACCACCAGCATGGAGATGACCAGGTCGGTGAGGAACGAGAACACCGACTCCTCCACCACCTGAGGCTGGTCGCTGACGCGGCTCATGACGATGCTCCGCGGCAGCTCGGCACCGAACTCGTCGAGCACGCGGTCCACGTCGCGGCCGAAGCGGACGATGTTGTTCCCCGGCCGCATGACGATGTTCAGCACCAGACACGTGTGGCCGTTGTAGGAGACGAACTGCTCGGGCTCCCTCACGCGGCGCTCGACGCGGGCGATGTCCTTCAGCCTCACCACGCCGCCTGCAGGGTCGCTCCAGACAATCTTCTCGGCCACCTCGCGCTCGCTGCCCACGGTGCTGCGCACGTGGATGGGGGCGTTGGTGTATCCGGCGCTGAAGGTGCCGGCGGGGATGCCGAGGGCCGACGTCTGGTAGTCCACCATCAGCGTGGCGGGGCTGAGCCCGTAGGCCGACATCCGTTCGCGGTCGATGGTGACGGCTATCTCCTCCTCCTGCGCCCCGAGGATGGCGACGCTGGCCAGCGCAGGCAGCGTGCGCAGACGCCCGCAGAGGCGCTCCGCCACGGCCTGCAGCTCGGTGTAGCCCTTGTCGTCGCTCTCGATGGCTATCAGCATGGACGTGACGCTGCTGAAGTCGTCCAGCACGGCCACGCCCAGCACGCCTGCCGGCAGCAGCGCACGGCGCGCCTGCAGGCCAAGCTTGATCTTGCTCCACACCTCGTCTTTTTTCTCCTGGCTGCACGTCAGGTCGGCATAGATGTAGCAGATGCCGTCCTTCGTGACGCTGCTCAGGCTCTCGCGGTTCACCTCCTCGTAGGCCATCAGCGCCTCCTCAAGCGGCTTCGTCAGCTGCTCCTCCACCTCGGCAGCCGTCGCTCCCGGGTAGATGCCCGCCACAAGCCCCTGCTTGATGACGAACGACGGGAACTCGTTCTTGTTCATCCTGACAAGGCCATAGACCCCGGCCAGCACCAGCACCAGCACGCAGATGAGCACCAGCCTGTTCTGCTGGATGGAGGCACGCACCCACCCCGCAATACCACCCTTGAGGCCAGATGAAGGACGCTGTAGCATTTTGTAGAATTAAGAATTAGGAATTAAAAATTATGAGATGAATGTCCTGTATTCGATAGTATTATCTGTTCACTGATCACTGTTCACTTTTCAAAGTTTTAGTTCTATTTTCACCTTCATTCCCGTGGAGACCTTCTGCGAGCCCTTTGTGATGACACGCTCGCCCGCCCCCAGGCCGTCCGTCACCACCACGTCGTGGCCGGAGAATCCGCCGACGACGACATGGCGCTTGCCGACGATGCCGTCGCTGTCGGCCGTCCACACGTAACGTCCTTCGCGGTCGGTCATGACGGCCGAGGCGGGCAGCAGCACGCCGTCCCGCGCGCCACCCGCAGCGAGGCCCACCTTGCATATCATGCCGGGCATGAGGCCGTCCACCTCGGGCAGGCCGCCCAGCGTGCAGTCGTAGCTGTGCGAGAGCACCGAGCCCACCACGCCCTTCACCGTCAGCACGGCGGGGAACGTGGCCCCGATGGCGGGCACCGTCACCGTGGCGCTGTCGCCCACGCTGAGCGACGCCAGCTCGCCCTCAGGCACGGCAAACGTCACCTCCATCCGCCCCGCATCCACCAGGCGGACAAGGGGCGCAAGGGGGCTCACCTGCGTGCCCTGATGGGCCAGCACCTCGCTCACCGTCGCCGCATAGGGGGCGCGGACGAGGCACTCGTCCAGCGCACTCCGCGCCGCCTGCTCCGACGAGCGGGCCTTCTCCAGCTGCGTCAGCACCTCTATGTACTTCTGCTCCGTGATGCTGCCGCTTTCGTACACCTTCTCGACGCGCGCAAAGCCGTCCTCGGCCTGGCGGAGCGTGCTGGCAGCCATGTCGTAGGCCGCCTGCAGCGCCTCGTTCTTCACCTCGGCCAGGATGTCGCCCCGGCCGACGCGCTGCCCCTCCCGCACCCGCAGCGAGACGAGCGTCCCGCCATGCGGCAGGGTGACGAGGGTGCTGCGCGACGGCTCCACGCGCCCCACGTAGCGGTTCAGCTGTCCTCCGGCAGCGGGACGGGCGGCCGTCACCTCCACCTGCACCGGCTCGGCACGCACGCCGCGCCGCGCAGCGATGACCTGCCCGATGCGCCCCTCAAGGCTGCTCACACCAGACGGCTCCTGCCCATGCTGGCACGAAGACAAGAAGAATGAAAAAAGAAAAACAAACAGAGCAGCGAGAGCAAAAGAGCTTGCTCGTTTTGCCGAGTCGCGTTCCACGTTCGGTACGTTCGGGCGGATTTGCAATCCGGCCGCGTCGAGTAGAGGGATTTGCAATCCCTCACCTGTAGCCCCCACGTTAGCAGAACTATCGTCTGAACGGACGGAGCAGCGAGAGCCAACAAACATTTTTGATTGGCCGAGTCGCGACGGACGAAGGCAAAGCCAACTCCTGAACTCCCGAACTCCTGAACTCCTGAAAAAAACCGCCATCCTGTTCCTCATTTTTCATTCCGTTTTGCGCTACACTGCACCCTGCTCTCCAGGATGGTCATCTCGACAGGGCTGCCGGTGACGGTCGTGACGAATGTGCCGCGGTAGTCAAGGTCTATCAGCAGCAGGCCGTCGGTGCGGCTGCCGCGTCCGGCGACCTCCACCGTGCCGCCTCCCAGCGACTGCTCTCCGTCGGTCAGCTGCATGGTCTTGCGGCCGCCGTCCGACAGCGTCAGCGTCCCGTCCGCAGCCGTGGCCGCCAGCGTGCAGGCATCGCCCAGCAGGGCGTTGAAGGAGAGCAGCAGCGCACCGCCCTCCGCCTCCACGATGTTCAGCGCCCCGGACTCGGGCTTGAGCGGCAGCCAGAGGTCGTGCAGGTCATAGCCGCAGAGCGCCGAGCAGGCATCCACGGCCGTCGCCGTCGAGTCCGCCAGCACCGTCGGCAGCAGCCGCACCTGCCCGCCCGTCTTGTAGGCATAGACATTCAGTCCGAGGGAGGGAAGCGTCTGTGCCACACACTGTATGCGGCTGTCCGCGATGGTCATCTCCGTGGGCCGGCCCGTGACCGAGGTGGTGAGCGTGCCGCGGTAGCAGAGGTCGAGGATGAGCGCACCGTTGTAGCGCCGGCCCGTGCCGCCGACGGTGACGAATCCGCCGCCCGCCGCGCCCGTGCCGTCGGTCACCTGCACCGACTTACGGTCGGTGCCCTCGAGCGTCAGCGTGTCGCCCTCGAAGGTGCCCCTCAGCGTGCAGAGGTCGCCCAGCAGCGCCGTGAAGGTCAGGATGACGCTGTCCTTCGCCTGGCCGGTATAGACCACCGTCATCTCGCCCGACTCGGGCATCAGCGGGGCCCAGAGGTTCGCCAGGTCGTAGCCGCTCAGCGCCGAGCAGGCCGCGACGGCATCCACCGAGTCGCCCGTCAGCACCGTCGGCAGTGCCCTCACCTGCCCCGCCGTCTTATACACATACGACCCCGCCAGCGGCGACGTCGCCTCGTCGCGGCAACCGGCCAGCAGCACGCACGCCGCCGACGCCACACTGATTATCAAAAATGCTGTCCTCCTGTTCATAGCTTATATCTCGATTTTTCAGAACCGCAAAAATACAACATATTCGCGTCATCAGAAACTTTTTAACGCTCTTTAATCATTCCCTTCCCCAATTATCACCCCCGCCCCACCCCAATTTTTAATTTTTAATTCTTAATTCTTAATTATATAGGGGGGCGCGTGCGCGGGGTAACGTTTCACCGCCGATGGTGGAACGTTTCGCCACGGCCGACGGAACGTTTCGCCACCCGCTATCCCCCCACGCGGGCGGTGAGGCCGTGGGCGGCGAGGATGCCGAGGCTGCGCTGCTGCACGGCGTCGGAGGGCGCCGTCATGGGCAGGGCGTCGGGGTTGTAGGTGGTGCCGAGGCGGGCGTGCTTGTTCCTGCCGATGTCGTGATAGACAAGCAGGTTCACCACCCGGGGCGGCGTGGGCAGCGAGGCGAGGAAGCGGGCGGAGGCCGTGATGTTCGCCTCGTCGGCGTTGACGCCCTCGATGAGGGGTATGCGCACCCAGTAGGGGGTGCCGAGCGAGGCGACAAGGCGCAGGCCGTCGAGGATGCGCTCGTTCGGGACGCCGGTATAGCGGCGGTGGAGGGCGCTGTCCATGTGCTTGAGGTCCACGAGCAACAGCTCGCAGCGCCGGGCGACGCGGCGGATGACGTCCGCAGAGGCGTAGAGCGTGGTATCGACGGCACGGTGGAAGCCGCGGCGGCCCAGCTCGTCGAGGAGCTGCACGGCATAGCCGGGGTGCATGAGGGGTTCGCCGCCGCAGAGGGTGACGCCGCCCCCGCTCTCCTCCATCACCTGCCGCTCCTTCTCCACCTCGGCCATCAGCTCGTCCATGGCCCACGCCCGGCCGCTCATCGTCAGCGCCCGCGTGGGACAGGCGTCGGCGCACGCGCCGCAGAGAAGGCAGGCGCCAGACGCAGGACGAATGCCGTCAGGCGTCAGCTGCAGGGCGCCTTGCGGACAGACGCCGACGCACGTTCCGCAGCCGATGCACTTCTTCCGCGTGTACATTCTCTGCGCCTCAGGCCGCTGTCCCTCCGGGTTGTGGCACCACACACACCGCAGCGGACACCCCTTCAGGAACAGCGTAGTCCGTATCCCCGGCCCGTCGTTGAGCGCAAACCGCTTGATGTCGAAAATAAGTGACATTTAGAACGCTTCGTTTTCCGTGCGGGCGATGATTTCGTTCTGCAGCTGGGTGGTCATGTCGTTGAAGTAGTCGGAATAGCCTGCCACGCGGACGAGCAGGTCGCGGTAGTTCTCGGGATGCTGCTGGGCGTCGAGGAGGGTTTCGGTATCGACGATGTTGAACTGGATGTGGTGGCCCCCCATGGCGAAATAGCTGCGGATGAGGGCTGCGAGCTTCCTGAGGTCCTCGTCGCGACGTAGCAGCGAGGGGGTGAAGCGCACGTTCAGCAGCGTGCCGCCGCTCTTCGTCTGGTCGAGCTTGCCGAGCGACTTGATGACGGACGTCGGGCCCTGCGTGTCGGCGCCGTGCGAGGGCGAGGTGCCGTCGCTGATGGCGAAGCGGGCCATGCGGCCGTTGGGCGTGGCGTTGCACACCGAGCCGAAGTAGTTGTGGCAGGTGGTGGAGAGCATGTTGAGGTGGGTCTTGCCGCCACGGGTGTTGGGATGGCCGTCGATGGCGCGGAAGAGGTCGTTGTAGATGCGCACGGCGATGTCGTCGGCATAGTCGTCGTCGTTGCCGAAGAAGGGGGTGTGGTTGATGATGTACTGGCGCATCACCTCCTGCCCCTCGAAGTTGGTGTCGATGGCGCGGATGACCTGGTCCATCGTGTAGCGGTGCTCCTCGAAGACGTGCTTCTTGATGGTGGTGAAGCAGTCGGTGGTGGTGCCGAGGCCGGTGCACTGGATGTACTGCGTGTTGTAGCGCGCGCCGCCGCTGTAGTAGTCCATGCCCCGTTCGACACAGTCGTCGATGAAGAGGCTGAGGAAGGTGGCGGGGGCATAGAGGCTGAACATGCGCTCGATGTAGTTGTTGACGGCGAGCTTCATGTTCACAAAGTAAACCATTTGTTTCCTCCAGGCCTCGTACAACTCGTTGAAATCCTTGAAGTCGCGCGGGTCGCCCGTTTCGAGGCCTTGTTTCTTTCCGGTGACGGGGTCGATGCCGTTGTGGAGCGTTATCTCCAGGATTTTCGGATTGTTCAGGTAGCCGGTGAGCAGATAGGCTTCCTTGCCGAAGGCGCCCACTTCGATGCAACCCGAGCACCCGCCCTCGCGGGCATCCTCGAGTGTCTTGCCCTGACGGACGAGCTCCTGCACGTAGGTGTCGGGATTGAACACGCTGGGGTAGCCGTGGCCCTGGCGGATGACGCGGCAGCCTGCCAGCAGGAACGCGTCGGGCGTCTCGCCGCTGATGTGGATGGAGAGGCCGGGCTGCAGCTCGTGCAGCTCTTCCTGTATCTCCAGAATCATGTAGGAGAGCTCGTTGGTGGCGTCGTTGCCTTCGCGGTCTATGCCGCCGATGTTGATGTTGGTGAAGTCGTTGTAGGTGCCGCTCTCGAGGGCGGTGATGCCTACCTTGGGCGGCGCGGGCTGGTTGTTGAACTTTATCCAGAGGCACGAGAGGAGTTCCTTGGCCTTGTCGCGCGTGAGCGTGCCGTCGGCTATGCCCTGTTCGTAGAAGGGACGGAGGTGCTGGTCGATGTGGCCGGGGTTCATGGAGTCCCAGCCGTTGAGCTCGGTGACGGTGCCGAGGTGGACGAACCAGTACATCTGTATGGCTTCCCAGAGGTTGCGCGGGGCATGGGCCGGCACGCGGCGGCAGACCTCGGCAATCTGCAGCAGCTCGGCCCGCCGCTGCGGGTCTTGCTCTTCGGCTGCTTTCTGCTCGGCCAGCTCGGCATGGCGTTCGGCGAAGAGGATGGCGGCGTCGCACGAGATGGCCATGGCCTCCAGCTCCTGCTGGCGGTCGGTGGCGAGGGGGTCGTTGATGTAGTCGAGCGAGGCAATCTTCTCCCCGATGCGGCGCTTCACGTCCAGCAGGCCGCGACGGTACATCTTGCCGTCCATGGCGGTGTGGCCGGCGGCGCGCTGTTCCATGAATTCGGTGAAGACGCCGGCATGGTAGGCCTCTTCCCACTCGCGGGAGACGTGGCCGAAGATGCGCTCGCGCTGGGTGCGGCCCTGCCAGTAGGGGATGACCTCGCGCTCGTAGGTGTCGATGTCGGCCTGGCTGATGTGGTAGGGCTGCAGGGCGCGGGTGTCGAGCACGTGGAGGTCCTCCACGCTGTGGCAGGTGAGCTCGGGGAAGGTGGGCACCGCCTTGGGCACGGGGCCGCGCTCGCCCACGATGAGCTCGTCGTCGCCGATATAGATGGTTTTCTTCTTGCAGATTTCGTAGAAGTTGCGGGCACGGAGAATGCTGATGGGCATCTTGCCGTAGTGCTCTTTATAGAAAGCTGTCTCTATGAGGGCCCGCTCGATGGTGAGCGTGGCAGGGGTGTCGAGGCTCTGCTGGTGCAGGCGTTTGATGCGGTCGTTCATGCCGCCGTCGTTCTCGGGATGTTGAAGGGCAAAGTTCACCGTTTTAAGAATTAAGAATTAAGAATTTATTTAGTTAAGAGTTAAGAATTAAGAGTTAAGAAAAATAGTTCTGAGGACGTGTCCATGCGCAGCCAAATAGTAAATAGTAAATCGTCAAATAGTAAATATCATTACACCGACGCCGCGGCAGCCATTTCGTCGGGGGTCATGGGCTTGTAGCGGGTGCCAAGGCGGCGGCAGCCGTCGGGGGTGATGAGGTAGTCCTCTTCGTTGCGCAGGCCACCGAAGTCGCGGAACTTGTCGATGGCGTCGTAGCAGAGGAAGTCGGTGAAACGGCTTTCGGCACGCCAGCGGTCGATGAGCTCGGGGATGAAGTAGATGCCGGGTTCGATGGTGAAGACGAAGCCGGGCTCCAGCGGACGGGCCAGGCGGAGCGACTTGATGCCGAACAGCGTGCTCTTGGGCTGGCCGTCGTAGCCCACCCACACCTCGCCGAGGTTTTCCATGTCGTGGACGTCGAGCCCCATCATGTGGCCCAGCCCGCAGGGGAAGAACATGGCGTGGGCGCCAGCCTGGACAGCCTCGTCGATGTTGCCCTTCATCAGCCCGATGGACTTCATGCCTTCGGCAATGGCCGTGCAGGCCTTGATGTGGACGTCGCGGAACGGCACGCCGGGCGCCAGGGCAGCCACAGCCGTGCGGTGGGCGCCAAGGCAGATGTCGAAGATGAGGCGCTGGCGCTCGTCGAACGTCCCGCTGACGGGGTACGTCGAGGAGAGGTCGCCACAGTAATGACTGGCCACCTCAGCACCGGCATCGAGCAGGAACATGTCGCCCGCCTGCGCCGTGTGGATATAGCCGTGGTTGTGCAGCGTCTGGCCGTGCGTGGTGGCGATGACGGGAAACGAGATGTCGCCCCCGCCCTGCTGGGCAATGGCCGTGACGGCGGCACGCACCTCGGCCTCGTGGATGCCCGGGTGCACCATGCGCATCATGGCCAGATGCATCTCCACGGAGACATCCACGGCTTTCTCTATTTCGGCAATCTCCTCGGGGGTCTTGTGGTTGCGCATATCCACCACGGCACGGATGAAGGGGAGGCTGGCGCCAGCCGCCTGTGCCGCGGGGGCGATGCCCAGCAGCTCCTGCAGCTTCACCTGGTGCTCGCCGCGGTAGGGGGGGAGGTAGTGTACCTTCTTCCCTTTCACGAAGTCGGCCAGCCGGCTGAGGGGGAGGGTCTCGCCAACGCCCACCCGCTCGGCTTTCTCGGCGAGCGGGGGCTGCGTGCCCATCCACACGATGTCGTCGATGGTGGGGTCGTTGCCGAAGATAATCTCCCGGCCGGCATCGATGTCGATGACGGCGGCCAGCCCGTCGTGGTCCAGACCGAAATAGTAGAGGAACGTGGAGTCCTGACGGAAACTGTAGGTGTTGTCGGCGTAGTTCATGGGCGCCTGGTCGTTGCCGAGGAACAGCAGCAGGCCGCTGCCCACGCGCTCGGCCAGTCGCCGACGGCGTTCGGTGTATGTCTCTTTGCTAAACATGATGGGATGTAATGGTAGGTGTTGATAATGTTATTTGAAGGCGTTTTCGCTGAGTCCTTTGCCGGAGAGGGCGAGGTCGGCCATGTAGGCGGGGACGGGACGGCCGAGGTACTTATCGACATAGAGCTTGGCCAGATACTGCCCGAGCATGAAGCCGTGGCCGCGCAGGCCGGTGAGCAAGCCGACGGAGGGATCGACGATATAGCGGGGCTCCATGTAGTAGCCTGCCCACGCGGCATGGAAGCTGACGTCGGCCAGAGAGGGCAGCCAGTCGGTAAACATCTCGCTGACGATTTGCAGGAACTCCTTGCTGTTGTACTTGAGGTCCCGGCGTGCCTCGTAGGCGTCGCAGTCGGGCGAGGCGCAGCCGATAATCTGTCCGGTGTGGAGGAACTGCTGGCCATAGACAGCCGAGAATCCCTTGTAGTGGCGGCGGTCGATAATCATGTCGAGGCTGTCGCCACCGACGCCCATGCCCGGCAGGCGGCGGGTGATGAAGGCCTGATGCTTGACGGGATAGAGCTGGGTGTCGATGCCGAGCATGTCGGTGAAGCGCTCGGCGCCGGGGCCCATCGCGTTGACGAAGTGCTCGCAATTATAATAGGTATAGCTGCCGTCGTGTTCGCGCACCAGCGCCCGTACGTGTCCGCCCTCCACGTGCTCGACGTGCAGCAGCTCGCAGTCCTCCTTCAGCGTACCGCCATGAGCGACGGCCACGCTGCGCACGTAGGCGATGGTGCGGCCGGGGGTGGCCTGCCAGCAGCCGTTGCTGATAAGGGCGGCGCTATAGACGCCCGCCTGCGTGTTCCAATAGGGCGAAATGACCTTCGGGAAGTCCTTACGGTCAATCATATAGGCATCGGCGGCCCAGGCACGCGAGGCATCGAGGGCGCGGTAGGTGGCATCGTCGTGCACCAGATTGATGTAGCGCGTCATCTTGAAGTCGATGTTGCGGTCGGCCTGGATGGCGCGGAAGATTTCGAGATTGTGATCCGCGATGTCGGCAATGTCGGGGTGCGAGAACGTGGGACGTCCGCCGCCGATGCAGCGCCACGACGAGCCGCGGTCGTAGTTGATGAGGAGGGGCTTCAGACCTGCCTCGGCAAAATAGCGGAACGCTGCCGAGCCTGCCATGCCGCCTCCGGCAATCAGCACAGGCACGTCCCTGACGGGTATGGCGCCCTCGGGGAAGACATAGACGTCCTTCTGCCCGGGGGTATAGACTTCGCCGAGTGTCACCTGCGTAGCCAGCGGGGCGCGTGGCGACGAGTCGCCCACCAGCTCGATGCCGTGGGCACGCAGCAGCTGACGGGCACGGGGCACACAGCGCTTGCCGCGGCAGGGACCCATGCCCATGCGGGTGGTGTGCTTCAGCTCATCCACGGAGATGTACTTCCTGCCGCGGGTGGCTGCAAGAAGGGTGTCGATGTCCACGTCCTCGCAATGGCAGACGAAGGGCGCCTGCGGCGCAATTGATAATTGATAATTGACAATTGATAATTTTTCATTGTCAATTTTCCATTTTCCATTAATAAACCCTCTCACCTTGGTCAGCTCTTCGCCGCAGGGCGTGGTTGCCTGGATGCGGAGGAGGTTGGTCTTGTTGCTCTTCTTCAGCACCTTCTCCACGCGGCCCTCGCCGATGGGCTTGCCGTCATTATCGACCAGCCAGCCTGTGGCGCCGTCATCGACCTTGCGCTCGACGGGCAGGAATACTCTATTCTTGTTCAGGTCGTAGCCGAAGATGGCCAATCCCGGGCAATGCGTCACGCAGTTCATGCAGCCGACGCACTTGTCGTAATCGACCACGGGCACATCGTGCGTGGTGGCCTTGCTGATGGCGCCGTGCGGACAGTTGAACGTGCAGGGGTTGCAGGCAAAGCCGTAGAGGCAGTCGGCCACGACGAACGGTGCGGCCTCCATGCGCTCGGCGGTGGGTTTGTTCGGTTCCTGCAAGACGCGCACAGGACGTTGCTGCGAGTCGATATAGTCGCGCGAGAGGGCGAGGTAGTCGTCGTAGCTGAAGCGCACGCCCATGTTCTGCGCCACGTCGTAGGCCGCCTGGCGGCCGCGCAACACGGCGCTGGTACCCTCGCCGATGCGTATGGCATCGCCGCAGCCATAGACGTTGGCGCCGAAGACATGCTTACCCTTCGTCAGCAGCTGGTTGTCGGGCAGCAGGCCGGTGCAGATGTTGATGATGTCGATGTCGTCCATCACCTGCTCGGTGCCGGGGATGGGTTGGAAATTCTTGCACTGGCAGACCACCGCCCCCGTGATACCCGTGTGGTCGGCGTTGGGAATGGCCTTCAGCAGCAGATGCGAGGTGAGGATGGGTATGCCGAGCCGGCGCACGCGGTTGGCCTGCACGGGGAAGCCGCCCTCGTGGTCCATGCCTTCGAGGATGGCCTTGACGGTAGCCCCGGCCTGCACAGCCTGATAGGAGGTGAGGTAGCCGATGTTGCCGGCGCCCACGGTGAGCACCTTCTTGCCGAGCAGCGTGTGCTCCTGGTTCATCATCTTCTGGAACACGGCGGCGGTATAGACGCCCGGCACATCGTCATTCTCAAAGCAGGGCATGAAGGGCACGGCTCCCGTGGCCACCACGAGGTGCTCGGCCTCGATGTAGCTGACCTCCTGCGTCAGCACGTTCTTCAGGGCGACGCGACGTCCCTCCAGCAAGTCCCACACGACGGTGTTCAGCAGTATGCCGTCGGTGTTGTCTCCCGCCAGAGTCCTGGCAATGTCGAAGCCACGCATGCCACCGAACTTCTGCTCTTTCTCGAAGAAGAAAAACTGATGGGTCTGCATGTTGAACTGTCCGCCGACGGCGGCGTTGCTGTCCACGACCAGGTTGGGTATGCCCCACTCCCTCAGCTGCTCACGGCAAGCCAGTCCCGCCGGCCCGGCCCCGATGATGGCCACCGTGGTCTTGTAAATCCTGACTTGCCCGTCTCCGCGCTTGCCCGCCTGGCCGCTTACAGGCCGGCCGGCCGGCAGCCAGTCCTTGGGGATTTCGCGCACTTCGCCCACGCCGTCCACAGGGGTGATGCAGATGCGTCGCACCACGCCGTCAACCAGCATCTCGCAGGCGCCGCACTTGCCGATGCCGCAACCGAGACTGCGCCCGCGCCCCGTGAGGCTATGGCTGTGAACGGGAAATCCGGCTTGATGGAGTGCCGCGGCAATGGTTTTCCCACGTTGGCCAGACACGGTCTGCCCGTTGTACTGGAAAGTTACAATGTCCTCTTGAGGAATGTCAAGAATGGGATGTTCGGTGATTTTATACATGGTATCTTCTCTCCTTTCTTTACTCTTTCTCTTCTGTATAAATGTTGATTTTGGGGTGTCGGCTGATGGGGATGTCGGTTTCGGGGAAGTACTCGGCGATGAGGGCATAGAGCCCGGGGTCGTACGCCTTCAGTTCCTCGCGGGTGTTGACGTAGTTGTGCTTGCCGTCGGGACGGGGCATCTCGGCATTGACGTTGAACCAGTCCTGCACGCCCTCGGCCCAGTATTCGTAGATGTCCACCGAGGCGTAGGTGTTCACGAATCGCCCCTCGGCCAACGCCCTGTCGAGCAGCGCCTGCAGGCGGGCATTGATGTCGGGGTGCACCTGGATGATGCCGATGAGGTGGATGGCGTGGGAGAACTCGTGGATGAGGATATCCTCGGCATGGTATTTGTCAATCTGGTACGCCAGCACGTTCTCCTCGGCACACGATGTCAGCGTCAGCGCCAGGTCGCCGCCAAGCCCGCGCGCACGCAGGTTCCAGTTGAGGGTGGTGTCAGCCGCGAGGTCGGCATGTTCGGGAATATCCGTCGTGCCCTCGTAGCGGGCCATGACGGCCAGACGGGCATCCTTGGCTATCATGGCGTCCAGGACGGCTTTGTCCAGCATCGACGTCATGGCATACACCGTCCGGTACGCCTGCACCAGACAGCTGTCGGGCACACGCCACGACGAGAGGATGGGGATGCCGTTGCAGTCGATGTACTTTTTGTAGAAATCGGGATAGCCCTTCTCCCTGGGTACCGGCGTGATGATGCAGGGCGGAATCTTGAAGCTGCCTTCCTCCTGGGCGGACGGCCGAGGCGGCACATCCGCCGTGTAGAGGTTTACTTTCGGGTGTTTGCTGATTTGGACGTCTATCTCGGGGAAGTACTTCCCGATGAGCTTGTGCAGTCGCGGGTCGTAACGCTTCAGGTCTTCGCGGGTGTTCACCCAGTTGTGCTTGCCGTCGGGACGGGGCACCTCGGCGTTGACGTTGAACCAGTCCTGCACGCCCTCGGCCCAGTACTCGATGTAGTTCTCCAGCGCGTAGGTGTTCTGGTACTTCCCTTCGGCGACGGCCTTGTCCATCAGCTTCTGCAGCTTTTTGTCAATGGAAGGATCCACAAGGTTGATGCCCACCAGATGGATGGTGTGGGCGAACTCGTGGATGAGGATGTCCTCGGCGTGGTACTGGTCTATCTGATAGGCCAGGATGTTCTCCTCGGCGCAGGTGGTGAGGGGCAGCTCCATCGTGCCCTCCAGTCCGCGTGCGCGGCAGTCCCAGTTGATGGACGTGTCGGCACGCAGGTAGGCGTGTTCGGGGATGTCGGTCGTTCCTTCATAGCGGGCCATCACCGCCACGCGGGTGTTGTGGGCTACCATCGAGTCGAGCACCTGCTGCGAGAGGCACGACGTCATGGCGTAGAGCGTCCGGTAGGCCTGCACCAGGCAGCTGTCGGGCACACGCCACGACGACATCAGGTGGATGCCGTTCACGTTCACGTACTTCTTGTAGAAGTCCGGCCAGCCGAACTCTGCCGGCGGGGTGGTAATCGTACATGCGGGTATGTCCTCCCACGAGAACGGCGTAGCAGGCCGGTGGGTACATCCGATGAGCCACAGGCCCACGAGCAGAAACAGGCTCAATTGTCTTTTCATGCGTATGCTCTTTTTAGTGTTTTCCTCCCTGCGGTTAATGTTTACCTCCCTGGGGCTGGCTCGTCGTAGGCGGCGATGACGGTATCGAGGTAGTCGAAGCGGTCGCTCAGCCAGAGGCGCAGCTTGGTCACCTGCTCGGCAGCGTTGTAGTTGTTGATGCTCCACAGGCGGCAGTCGGCACGCATGGCGTCGGCGATGACGTCGTACGTGGCGTCGATGTTCGTCAGCACCGTCTCCAGCATCTCGTCGCGCTTCTCCGCCCAACGTGCCTTGAAGGCCTTCACGAACTCGGGCATCCCGAACAGGCACGAGAAGAAGGGCGAGGGCCCGCTGCCGTAGGCGCCCTGGCCCGTGAAGGGCTGTCTGCCCAGGATGAGGAGGCGGTAGCTCTCGAAGTAGGTGTGTCCCCAGCCCCAGTAGTCGTACATGTCGCCCCAGTTGTAGCAGAAGCCGCCGTCGCAGTCCCACACGGGCCCCATCGTCCAGCGTCCGCCCAGGTCGCGGTGGATGAAGACGCTGCGCGCCGAGGGGTCGTTGTCCAGCTCCACGTTGGCTATCGCCTCCTGCACGATGAGGTAGTCAATCATGGACGGAACGTCCATCAGCTGGCTGACGCGCGGGTAGTCGAGGCTGACGATGGCTTGCTCCAGCTGTGCAAACTCGGTGCGCGCCCACTCCAGCTGCACGGCGTCGGGGTCTTCAGGCGACTTCACGGCCACGGCCATGCGGATGACCTCGGAATAGAAGTTGTTGGTAGCCTTGGGCTCGTCGGCGGGGCCGTCGTTGATGTCGAGGGCCAGCAGCAGGCCGCCGTCCTTGTCGATGGCGACGCGGTTTCCGCCCTGCTCCACCTGCTCGGTCACCATGTAGAGCCCCATGTTCCGGCCATTGAGCGTCACGGTGGCGTAGCGCGCGTGGTTGGTATAGGGCAGGCCGAGCACGTGCGCCAGCGTGAAGCCCACGTTGTTCATCATGTGGGTGACGTCGCGGTAGTCGGCCAGCAGCACCCAGTCGCGGTTCTGCGCCATGCCGAGCATGGGTGCAGGCTCGTCGAGCTTGATGCGGTAGGGTTTCTTGGGATACCACTCCCACGTGGAGTTACCGCGTCCGCGTATCTGGCCCCGCCCCTCGTAGTCGTCGAAGACGCCCGCGCCATCCACATCGATGGTGCAGGGGCGGTAGTCGGCAGGGTCTTTCGAATCCACGGCCACCCTGCCGTCGGTCATGATGTCGATGGCGGCCAGGCCGTAGGCAAAGTAGTTCACCGAATCAACGGCTGGCGTGGGGTCTGGATTAATAATCGGCTCCTCCTCGGGCTGGCAAGCCACAAACAGGAATGAAAAAAGTAAAATGAAGAATGAAAAATAAAATGCTTTAAGGAGCGGTGAGGGATTACAAATCCCTCTACTCAACGCGGCCGGATTGCAAATCCGCCCGAACGGGATTTGCAATCCCTCACCTGTAGCCCTATCGTTAGCAAAACTATCGTCTGAACTCCTCAACTCCTGAACTCCCAAAAAAAGCATCTCCTGAACTCCTTAATCCAATCATTTCCCTTATTTCATATAGGTATAGCGGTAGTCGGTCGGGGTGACGAGGGTCTCCTTGATGCAGCGGGGCAGCACCCAGCGGATGAGGTTGAACTCGCCGCCGGCCTTGTCGTTGGTGCCGCTGGCACGGCTGCCGCCGAAGGGCTGCATGCCCACCACGGCGCCCGTCGGACGGTCGTTGATGTAGAAGTTGCCGGCGGTGTAGCAGAGGTCGTCGGCAATCTTCTGCACGGCCTGACGGTCGCGGCCGAAGACGGAGCCGGTCAGACCGTAGGGCGAGGTGGTGTCGAGCAGCCGCACGGCCTCGTCCACCTTGTCGTCGTCGTAGGGCCACACGGTCAGCACGGGGCCGAAGATTTCCTCCTCCATCGTCTTGAAGTGGGGGTTGGTGGTCTCGATGACCGTAGGCTCCACGAAGAAGCCCTTGCTCTTGTCGCGTCCTCCGCCCATCACAATCTTGGCGTCGGCAGCCGCCTCGGCAAAGCGCAGATACGAGTCGATGTTGTTCCACGAGGCCTCGTCGATGACGGCGTTGATGAAGTTCATCGGGTCGCAGACGTCGCCCATCTTCACCTCGCCGGCCATGCGCTTCATCTCCTGCAGTACGGCGGGCCAGAGGCTCTTGGGGATGTACATGCGGCTGGCGGCCGAGCACTTCTGGCCCTGGAACTCGTAGGCGCCGGTGAAGGCTGCCCAAGCCACTTCCTTCACGGGGCTGGAGGGGTGGACGAAGATGTAGTCCTTGCCGCCCGTCTCGCCCACCAGGCGCGGGTAGCTGACGTACGAGGCGATGTTCTCGCCCACGCTCTTCCACAGGCTCTGGAACGTGCCCGTGGAGCCGGTGAAGTGGATGCCGGCGAGGTTCTTGTCGGCGCAGCAGATCTTGCCGATGAGCGAGCCCTGGCCGGGCAGGAAGTTGACGACGCCCGCGGGCAGCCCGGCCTCCTCGTAGAGTTTCATCAGGTAGTAGTTGCTGAGCGTCGCCGTCGATGAGGGCTTCCAGATGGTGGTGTTGCCCATCAGCACGGGCGTCATGTTGAGGTTCGAGGCGATGGACGTGAAGTTGAACGGCGTCACGGCCAGCACGAAGCCCTCCAGCGGCCGGTATTCGGTGGAGTCGATGACGCCCGCGCCGTCCTTAGGCTGGATGGCGTAGAGCTTCGAGGCATAGTGGACGTTGTAGCGGAAGAAGTCGATGGTCTCGCACGCCGAGTCTATCTCCGCCTGGTAGATATTCTTGCTCTGTCCGAGCATGGTGGCGGCGTTCAGGATGGGGCGGTACTTGGTGGCCAGCAGCTCGGCGCACTTCAGGATGATGGCGGCGCGCACCGTCCAGTCCGTGGCGGCCCACTCTTTGTGCGCCTCCATGGCGGCATCGATGGCCATGCGGATTTCCTTCTCGCCGGCCTTGTGGTAGCGGGCCAGCACGTGGCCCTTGTCATGCGGGCACACCACCTCGGCCACGTTGCCTGTGCGGATTTCCTTGCCCCCTATAATAAGAGGTATATCGACGACGGTGTTCATCTGGCGCTCCAGCTCCGCCTCAAGGGCGATGCGTTCGGGCGAGCCTTTCAGATACGCTTTCACCGGCTCATTGGCCGGAACGGGGAATTGTACAATGGCATTTTTCATGTGAATGTTGTTTTATGGGGTTTTTATTTTTTAATTTTTAATTTTTAATTCTCAATGAGGTATTCCGCAATCTGCACGGCGTTGAGGGCGGCGCCCTTCTTTATCTGGTCGCCCACGATCCAGAAGGAGAGGCCGCAGTCGTCGGTGAGGTCTTTGCGGATGCGGCCCACATACACGGGGTCTTTTCCGGAGAGGAACAGCGGCATGGGGTACTCCGCAGGCACGCCGTCCACGTGTTTCTTCTCCCCCGGGTTGTCCATCAGCACCAGGCCCTCGCCCTTGGCGAAGGCTTCGCGGGCCTCGGCCACGCTGACGGGGCGTTCCGTCTCCACCCACAGCGCCTCGCTGTGGCTGCGCAGCGCCGGCACCCGCACGCACGTGGCGCTCACGCGGATGTCCGAGTGCATAATCTTGCGCGTCTCGTTGTACATCTTCATCTCCTCCTTCGTGTAGCCGTTGTCGGTGAAGACGTCAATCTGCGGGATGAGGTTGAAGGCCAGCTGATAGGCGAACTTGCTCACCTCCACCGGCTCGCCCGCCAGCACCTGGCGGTACTGCTCATAGAGCTCGGCCATGGCCTGTGCGCCGGCGCCGCTGGCCGCCTGGTAGGTGCTGACGTGCACGCGGCGGATGTGGCTCAGCCCCTCGATGGCCTTCAGCGCCACCACCATCTGGATGGTCGTGCAGTTGGGGTTGGCGATGATGCCGCGCGGGCGCACCAGCGCATCCGCCGCGTTCACCTCGGGGACGACCAGCGGCACGTCGGCGTCCATGCGGAAGGCGCTGCTGTTGTCGATCATCACCGTGCCGTGGCGCGTGATGGTGTCGGCAAACGTGCGCGACGTCCCCGCGCCGGCCGACACGAAGGCGTAATCGACGCCCCGGAAGTCGTCGCCCTCCCGCAGCAGCCGCACCGGCACGTCCTGCCCCCGGAAGGGGTACGTGCGTCCTGCACTACGCTCGCTGCCGAACAGCAGCAGCTCATCGACGGGAAACTCCCGCTCACTCAAAACACGGAGCAGTTCCTGCCCCACGGCACCGCTGGCGCCCACTATGGCTATCTTCATCTTACTTGCCTGTATGTTTGTTGAACCGTTTACTATCTTTTTCGGCTGCGAAGATAGCATAAAAAAATGAAACGTGTACACCCTCCCCCCAAACTTTTTATTTTTAATTTTTCATTTTTAATTTTTCATTTCAAAAAGTGTCGTGTGGGCGCTACTTGCTCTGCTTGGCGTCGAGGTGGTAGGTGAAGGTGAGGCCGAGGTAGTGGTGGCGCAGGTCGTGCCAGTAGGTCACCTGCTGGTAGGCGGTCTGGGAGCTCTCGTAGCTGTCCTCGGTGTTCAGGATGTCGTCAAGCTCCAGCTTCAGGCGGGCTTTGTTCTTCAGTATCTTCCAGGTGACGGCGCCGTCCCATACGAACCTGTTGCGGTTCATGGCGCTGACGGCGTAGCCGCGGCGGGTGCGCTCGGTGAGGCGCGTCTCGAAGACGAACCGCCCGCGCGTCAGCTCGGCGCTGGCGCCGTAGTTGTTTTCCCATAGGGTGGTGTTCTGCGCCGGCGAGGCCGAGAAGCGCAGGCGGTTGGCGTCGATCTCGGCAAAGACGGAGACCTTCAGCCCGTCCCGGTCGTACGAGACCGCGAGCCGGTCGTGGGGATGGAGCTCGTCCTGGCGGTTCAGCGTCCACGCCTCGTCGGACGGCTGGCGGGTGAGCAGTCCGTACAGGCTGCCCGCCGATACGCGCAGGTTGTTCTGCAGGCGGAGGTAGTCGCCGATGCCCTGGTCGTAGCCCACACGGAAGTCCCACGTGCGGCTGCCGCGCACAGTCTCGGGACGGCTGGTATAGACGCCCGTGGCGGGGTCGTAGCGGAGGGCGGTGCGCGTCTCGTGGTCGGTCTGCGAATAGCCGGCGCCGGCCGTGAGCGAGAGCTGCCACGGGGAGTACATGGTGGAGAAGTTGGCCGAGGCGCCGTGCGTGTGGGTGTCCTGCAGCGCCGGGTTGCCCTCGGCGATGAAGAGCGGGTCGGTCTCGTCGTGATAGGCGAGCGTCTGCAGCAGCTGGGGCTGCGAGGTGGAGTAGCGGTAGCCGCCTTCCAGGCGCGTGGTCTTGCCCAGCTTCCATTCGGCACGCAGCGAGGGGTCGATGAGCGGGCGGCGGCGCACGGCCGTCGTGTCCAGCAGCCCGCGACGGTAGGCCTGCGTCTCCCGCCGGAGGCGGACGGAGAGGGCGGGCATCAGCTGCAGCGGGCCGAGGTTGACGGTCGAGCTGAGGTTCAGCCTGTGGCTGAAGAGGCGGTAGAGGTCGCGATAGCTGTCCGCGGCGTCGGCCACGCCGTCCGTCTCGAAGGCGCGGAGGCGCAGGCTGCGCTGGTAGTCGGCCTGATACGAGAGGTTCACCAGCCATCTCTCCGTCAGCCAGGTCCCGTAGTGGCCCTCGCCCTGGACGGAGAAGTTGCTCGAAGGCGAAAGGGCGTGCTGGCTTATCAGGCTGTCAAGTCCTTCGGCGGGCCTTTTCAGCTGGCGGTCTGTCCATTGCTCGCCCCAGTCGTCCTTGTACTTTACCTGCATGCTGGCGCCGAGCGACCCGTCCTTGACGTAGTGTGTCCAGCCGGCGTTGGCGTCCAGCGTGGTGTGGCGGGCGACGCCGTTGTCGCGGACGGACTGCAAGCTGACGGGGGCCGGGGCCGGCACGGACGGCGAGAGGAGCGCGTCGCGCTGCTCGGTGTCGGTGGTGCTTGCCGAGCGGTTCCGCGTATGGTCGGCGCTGATTCTGGCCAGGAAGGTGTTCAGCGTGTCTTTCTTCCACCAGAGGTCGGCACGCACGTAGGGGTTGACCTCGTGGGTGCGGCGGCGGGCCTCCGTGGTGACGCTGTTTGCCGCCTTTCCCGGCAGGTAGTTGAGTGCCTCGCTCCCGTTGGTGCTCCAGCGGTCGTCGTGCACCACGCCGCCGCTGACGTTCCAGTAGCTCGGCAGCTCGTGGCGTCCCTCCTGCCGTTTCCAGCTGTGCTGATAGCCGCCTGCGCCGCCCTGCTCCTGCCCGTGCCCCCCGTTATAATACATCGCGCTGCCGCCCCGCATCGAACGCCGTTTCTGCACGTTGGTGTTGTTGGCGTTGACAAAGACGAGGACGGGGTCAGTCTCCGAGAGACGGTTCATCTGCAGCTCGGCGTTGTACTGCTTGGGCGTCTCGTAGCCGGCCGTCACGTCGCCGTACCAGCGGTCGAGGAAACCGGGCTTGATGGTGAGGTCGAGCACCATGTCCTCCGTGCCGTCGTCGCGCCCCGTCCGCTCGCTGAACTCCGAGACTTTGTTGTAGGCCTTGATGTCCTTGACGGCCTCGGCGGGCAGCTGCCCCACGAGGTCGTCGCCGCCGAAGAGGCTCTCGCCGCCCATGGTGATGCGGACGGGCTTGCCGTTCCACGTCAGCTGACCGCCCTCATCGACCTGCACACCAGGCAGCTGCAGGATGAGCTCATCGAGGCGCGCGCCCTCCTGCAGGTGGAAGGCCTCGGGGTGGAACACGATGGTGTCGCCCTTCACGGTGAAGCGGCGTGTGCGGGCCCCCACCTCCACCATCTCCAGCATGTAGGGCGACAGCTTGATTTCTATGTCGCCCACGTCGAGGGTGTCCTTCGGGCTGTCCGAAGGGTTCATCACCCGCTTGTTCCGCGGGTTGTAGCCGAACATCGATATCTTCAGCGTGCACACCCCCCTCATGGGCGGGGCCGTGAAGCGGCCCAGCGAGTCGGTCATCAGACCGTAGCTGACGGTGGAGTACTCGTCTTCCCTCACATAGGCTATCGACGCTTCGGGCACCGGTTCTTTCGTGTCGGCATCGACGATGCGGCCTTTCACGACGTCGGCCTGCGTGGGGACGGCCCCCGCGAAGAGACATAGGAGGTGCAGGGCGCGGACAGCCCCGCGCCGGCGAAAACACTTTTTCATGTTGTAAATTAGAGTTTAAGGATTATTTTTATTTACTATTTTATAATTTACTATTTACGATTGATTTACGATTTTAGGGAGCGGAGGACAGGAAAAATAGTCAAATAGTTAAATTGAAAAATAAATTGTAAATCGTCAAATCGTAAATCTTTTTCAGTAGTTTGCAATCAGCTGGTCGAGGGTGACGGTGGGGTCGGTGACGCCGAAGCCCTCCTTCTTGAGCTTCTGCTTGCGGTGCTGCACGGCCGAGACGGAGATGACGTAGATGGCCGAGAGGGCGGTGTTGGAGAGGCGCAAGCGCGTGAGCATGCAGAGGCGTATGTCGTCCTCGCTGAAGCCGGGGTGCTCGCTGCGCAGGCGGCTGACGAAGTTGTCGGCCATGTCGAGCGTCATCTCTATCTCGCGCCAGTTGCGGGCGTTGATGAGGGTGCGCTTGCCCTCCCTGGGCGCCAGCATCTCCAGGATTTCGCTCTTGTCGATGATGTGTCCGCGCAGGACGGCTATCATGGCGTCCTTCTGCCGCAGCTGCTCGGCCAGCCGCTCCGCCTCGCGCTGCCGCTCGGCCTGCTCGGCCTCGTGGCGGCGCCGCATCTGCTGGCGGCTGTTCCAGAAGACGATGACCAGCAGCACCAGGAACAGCAGCAGGAGGGTGATGACGGCCACCAGCAGGCGGCGCTGAAGCACCGACGCCTTCAGCACATAGCCCGGCGCAAGGTAGGTGCGCTGCTGCGACTGGAACTTGCTGACGGCCACGTCGATGTCGTATTTGAAGGCCCATCCGGGATGCACGCTGCGTTCGCCCTTTTTCTCGGCCATCTCCCTGGCCTCCTCGTACATGGGGATGGGGACGGCCACCTCCGTCTGCCATTTGTACGGCTCGCCCTTGCCGTTGGAGTAGGCGCCCGTGCTGTTGATGCGGGGATAGGCGAAGGTTATGTCGGCCGGGGCGTTGCGGACGCTGTCGATGAGCTGGAAGACGGCGTCGTACTCCGCCGGCGTCATGGGGCTATGGAGATGGCCGGCCGTGATGGCCGCTGCGCGGGCAAGCAGGGGGAAGAAGGTGGGATTGAGGCTCGACTTCACGAGGAAGACGTATCCGTAGTCGTTCACCAGCCTCAGCAGCCACAGGGGATGGTCGCGCTGGCGGTCGAAGTGCGCAAGCGCCTGCAGCGTGCACCAGTACTGGCTGCTGCGGTCGTTGTGGCTGTAGTCCTGATGGCGGCCCATCAGGTCGTAGGCGCGGTAGGCGGTGGCGTGGTCGTCGGTAGCCTCGGCACAATGTATGGCGAGGTGGAGCAGCTGGTCGCCTTGCAGCAGCGAGTCCTGGTCGCTGAAGTGCTGGCCCAGCACATAGCAGATGCGGCCGAAGCGGCGCAGGGCTGTCCGGTCGCCCGACGTCCCGCCCAGGCTCGCTCGTTCATAATATCTGAACGTCTCGTAGAGGGCCGTGTCCGCCTTGTAGCCGCCGTCGGCGAGGTGACGGTCATCGACCCTCGTATCGACAAAGAACTTCCATTCCTCGTCGGTGACAAAGAGGCACGAGGCGGTGTCGGCATGGCGGCGCTGCCAGCGTTCCTCGTCGATGAGGGCGCGGGTGAGGTGGTAGAGTGCGCGGCTGCCGGCCCGCAGGCGGGCGGTATCGACCTGCGCCAGCAGGACGGCGGCGCTGTCGGGGTCGTCGAGGGCCAGCGCCTCGGCATCGGCGAGCAGCGACGGACGGCCGCAGGAGCAGACAAGGGTGAGCAGCATGGCGGACAGCGCCAGCAGGGAGAGGATTTTTTTCATACGCTTTGCATGTTTTTGACGCTGCAAAGGTACGGCGAAAAAGCGGCTCGCAAAAGAAAAGAGGTGGAAAAGCGCTTTTCCACCTCCGGTAGTTCATTTCCAGCTGTTCACGGGCAGATTTTCCACCTTCTTTCCATCAAGACAGATGGAAATGACGCCCCCCGAAGCCCTGGAAACTCCGGAAAAACCGGATAATCCGGAAACTCCGGCGCCTCCGGCGCCTCCGGAGCTCCGGCTCCCTCACTCCAGCAGGGGGCTGGGGAGGCGTTCGACCTTGTAGCCGTTGAGGGCGCTGCGCTTCATGTCCACCGAGGGACGGAAGCCGATGCCGGTGCCGTGGAGGTAGCTGGCGGGGTCGAAGTTGTCGGCGCCGATGGCCGCCTGGTTGAAGCACTTGCTGCGCACGTAGGGATAGATGATGCCGAAGCCGTCGAGCACCACGTTCTGGCCGGCGGCGAGGGCCTCCTTGATGTACTCCTTCAGCGTGGAGACGACGGCCACGACGTCGGTGGTGGAGAGCGTCGAGGCGAAGGTGATGCGACGGATGATCTGCACGGTGGTGTAGGTCTCGCGCGTGACGGCGCGGTTGCAGGCGTAGTCAACGCCCTCGGCGCCACGGGGATTGCTGCATCCCACGATTTTGTAAGGTATTGCCATGATGATTCTGTTTTTTAAGGGTGAATACTGGGTTGAAAAAAGTGCGTACGCCGCGCCCCCCTCAGCCCATCAGCTCCGAGGGTACGCGACGGAAGCTGGCGTGGGCCTTGAGGTACTGCTTGAGGGCGCTGGCGGGGCGGAAGCCCACGAAGGCGCCGCGGACGTAGGACGCCGGGTGGAAGTCGGGGTTCTTCATCCCGCCCGTCTTGATGATGCTCTGGGCGTAGCACTTGCTGCTGAGGCGGGCGCTGAAGGTGCCTATCTCCTCCATGGTGACGGGGTTGCCGTCGCGGAGCAGGGTGGCCATCTCGCCCAGGAAGGCTTCGAGGATGCCCTTCACTTCGCCGGGCGTCACGGTGGTGGCGCGGCTGATTTCGTCGATGAGCGCCTCCAGCTCGAGGTCGCCGGTCTTGATGCGGCGGCAGCAGGCATAGTCGATGCCCTCGGCGCCGCGGGGATTGCTGCATCCCACAACTTGATAGGTGATTGCCATAGTGGTCGGTGTTTTTGGGGTTTGTGATGCGTTGTGCCCTGCCCCCGCGGACGGGGGCGCGGGCGGGTAGTCCGGACGGCGGTCAGCGCGGGGGCTGGCCGGCGACGCCGGTGGCGCGGGCCGAGGCCGCGATGTGGCGGACCAGGCGGGCGTCGGGGGTGAACTGCAGCTTGTAGCGGCTGACGGCGTCGGCCACGCTGAAGCCGCGGCGCGACGTCTCGTCGGACGTGCACAGGCGAGAGCGGACGGTGATGCGGAACCGGCCGAGCCCCTCCAGCTCGACGGTGCAGCCCGCCAGCAGCGCCTCGCGCGCGAAGTGGAGCATGTTGCGCATGGCGGCCGACACGTCGCCCTCGGTGAGCGACGAGGAGCGGCAGATGTCCTCGCACATCTGTTCGAATCCGTACTGGCCGGCACTGACGGCACGGAGGGTGTAGAGGCCGCCCTCTTCGGGGTGGCGGGGGTCGATGCCCTTGACGAGTTTGCATTGGATGGACATGGTGTGCGGGGTCACTGCGCTCCTTTTCGCTGCTGTTCTTTAGGTTATTACATAGTTTGTCGGTCTCGGCGAAAGAGGCGGGCGGGGGGGTGACGTTTCGTTGCCGCCGGCGGGACGTTTCGCTGGGCCCGGCGGGACGTTTCGCCGTCCGGCGGAAGGCCTTTCCCACGTCGCGGACCACCCGTTCTTTCTTCTACAAAGGTACGGTTTTTTCCCGACACCACCAAACATTTCAGGGTATTTTTTTTACAGAAAAATCGATTTTTTTTGAATGTGGAAAAAATCATTTTTATTGCCGGAAATACCGGTGTGGATTTTTTTTCCTTCCATCGGCCGCCGGGGACGGGAGACGGCGTTACGCGATGGCAGTCAGTGCATTGCCGTTTTTCGGGCAAGCAGGGACTGGAGGGAAGTGTGGAGGTGTGGAGGCAGTGGAGGATATTTCTGAAACATAAAGCGGAAAAAAATAAAAAATACTGAATTTTACCTGTGGATAAAGGAAAAGTATTTTTTTATTTTTTCATTACATTTTAAAAAAATAGCCTCCACTGCCTCCACACCTCCACACTTTGCGGTCGTCGTCTCCCCCCGTCCCGTCGCCGCGCCGTCAGTCGGCAGCGGGCGGGTCGGGGTGGAGCTCGAGGTAGCGGCGATGGCCCTCGTTGACGGCCGCCATGCGGTTCTCGTCGAAGGTGACCTCCATGACATACCAGCGGTTGCAGCTGCGCGACTTGTGGAGTTCGAAGCCCAGGCGGCGGAGGGCGGTGCTGACGCGGCGCGTGTTGACCTCGGACGAGGTGTTGTACTGGTGCAGGCGCGACATGATTTCGCCGAAGCCGACCATCTTGCCCTGCTCGTCGGGGCCGGGGACGCGGTAGAGGGTCCTGACGAGCTCCTCGCAGAGGTCGGGGACGATGAAGTCGGCGTTGTGGCCCTCGATGCTGCGGGTGTCGGCCACGGTGAAGGTGTAGTCGGCCCGGCTGCCGCCGCGGATGAGGTGCCAGGCCTGGGCGTAGGCCTGCGCCAGGGGCAGGGTGTCGTCGGTGAAGTGGTTCGTGCCCTTCACCGGCACCGACAGGTAGCGGCGGTTGCCGTCGGACTCGCCGATGTAGAGGGCGTTGTTGCACGAGCCGATGAACGAGGCCACGCGGTGGCGGTTCTCGCTGTAGCGGCCGTAGGGGGCGCGGACGCTGCTGCCCGTGCTGGTGATGATGGCGCGCATGGCGTTGGACGTGCGGTGGTTGAACTCGTACTCGTCCATCACCAGCAGACCCTTCTCGGAGAGGGCGATGAGGCGGTCGCGGTCGTCGTGCTCGCCGGGGAAGACCACCTTGGCGTAGTCGCGCAGCGGGGGCGGCAGCAGGTGGGTGCAGAAGTAGGTCTTGCCCACGTGGGCCGGGCCCACCAGGACGGGCATCACCTGGTTGTCATCGACGCGGCCCGTCCAGAGCGCCACCATGCGCACGAACCACTTGTGCAGCAGGGGCAGGCAGAAGGCGCGCTCGGCGTCGCCGCCGTCGAGGACGAGGTGGTCGAAGACGCGGCCGATGTGGTCGTCCGTGCCGTCCCACGCGGGCAGCGCATCCAGGTACTCGACGAAGGGGTTGTAGTCGGGCGAGACGACGGGGTTCTCGATGATGGCCTGCACGTTCTCCTTCGAGAGGTTGATGCTGCCCTTGCGCACCCTGACGAAGAGCTGGTTGAAGCTGCGGTCGTCGAGGGGCTTCCAGGGCGGCGGGGCGGCGCCCGCACGCGCCGGGCGGAAGCGGAACTCGGTCTTGCGGGTGACGATGTTGAAGCGGAACTCGGCCATGGCGTCCAGCTGCTGCTCGGCGTGGTGGAAGAGCGTGGAGGAGTCGCCGCCGGCGGCGTGGTGGATGAGCGTGGAGGGGTCGCCGCCGGCGGCGTCGGCGGTGGCGGCGCCGCCGGCCTCCTCCTTGCGGGGACGGCCGCGGTGGCCGCGCAGCGCGGCGGGCAGGCTCACATCGACGCCCGCCGCCTTGGCCAGGTGGAAGAAGGTGGCCACGCCGACCTGGTTGCGGCTCTCGATGAGGCAGTGGGTGAACTTATCGTCGCAGTCCTCCACTTTGTAGCGCGGGTGGAGGCAGCTGACGCGGTGGTAGAGGGGGCGCCCCTCCTCGCCCAGCGAGGCGAAGGCGAAGCCCAGCGTCACCCACTGATGGTAGTCGGCCGTGAGGTCGAGGCCGCGGCCGACGACGCGCTCCACCACCTCGCGGGCGTGGAGGAGGTCGCGCTCCGGCACGTCGCCGGGCTTCGCGGCAGAGGATGGGGTTGAAATAGTGGTATCCATTTTTAAGTTTTTGTCTATATATTATGTATTAAAGAAGTTGGAGACCGCGGCGGGGTGCGGCGGGAGGGAGAGGTTCGTCGCGGCGGGGCGCAGGGCGCGCACGACGGGAGGGGCGACGGGGGCGGTTCGACAGCTGCCGCGGGCGGGCAGCGCAGGGGATGGGGGGTATAGTGCAGGGTTATGACGGCGGGAGGTAGAGGGGGTTGAGGTAGCAGTCGGGGTCGTGGCTCAGGTAGCAGGGGCGGGGGATGTCCTTGCCGCTCTCGTCGATGATGTAGCCATACTGGAACTGCACGTGGCGCGAGATGCGGCGGAAGCAGTCGCGCAGGGGCTCGCCGCCCAGGGCCCACATGGACGAACCACTTGAGGCCGTGGCCGCGGGGCGAGACGAAGAGCAGGTCGGTCTGGTAGTAGGGGTCGTCGATGAGGGCCTGGCGCAGCTGGCCGAGCCGGAGCGGGTCGTCGATATGGTCGAAGTCGGCCACCATCATCCCGCTGGGGCGGAGGAGGCCCTGGGTGTTGCGGTAGCTGAAGGTGCCGAAGGGCGTGCAGTAGCTGAGCGTCAGGGCCTTGAGCCTGCGCTGGCGCTCGGCGTCGGGCTCGGCACGCAGCGCCGCGGTGGCCGCGCGGGCCACGGGGCCGCGGATGTACTGCCACAGGTCGGCCACCGTGGCGGTGCCCGAGGGTTCACAACTGAGCACGGCGCGCCCCGCGCGGCGGTCCATGCGGCCCGGGGGGAACACCGACACCACCGGCAGCGCCGTGCCGTCGGCCGGCACGGCGCCCGATGCCGCCGGCTGCGACTGCTGACGCGCAGCAGCGGCGGTTTCTGGGAAGGTTTGAAGTGGTTTTTTCATAATATATTTAATTTATTAAAACTATAATTAAAAGAATGTCTGCCCGTTTCGGAGCAGTTTGCCAGCCTCGGGTTGTGGGACGAAGCATGGCTTTCGTCTGCTACGAGGCTTACCTAAGCGACACAGTGAGAGGGACCCTACAGTCCGTCGTTCATAACCGCTGCAAAGGTAGCGAAAAGGAAACGATTCTCCAAATTTTTTCAAAGAAAAAATCAAAGATTTTTTACCTTTCGGTAGGCACGCCCCGCGCCGTCCTCTCTTTCAGCTTCTTGGCGTTTTCTCTCCCCCCGGGCGGCCGCCGCGGGGGTACGATGGCGGATAATCATGAAAAAAATCGGGGAAAGGGTAGGAAGTTAGCGGTTTTTGCCGTACCTTCGCGGCCCGAATGGTCAACCACTTTCCCATAACCGACCCGACGCTGATCTTCTTTGCCGTGCTCGCCATCATCCTGACGGTGCCGCTGGCGGCGCGTCGGCTGCGCGTGCCGCCCCTGGTGGGCATGATCGTGGCGGGGGTGCTCGCCGGCCCGCACGGCCTGGGACTGCTGGCACGCGACAGCAGCTTCGAGCTCTTCGGGGCGGTGGGTCTCTACTACATCATGTTCCTCGCCAGCCTGCAGCTGGACATGGAGGGGCTGAAGAAGAACCGCCGCGGCGGCATCCTCTTCGGCATCCTCACCTTCGTCATCCCCTTTGCCGCGGGGCTGCTGCTGGCCTGCGGGGTGCTGCGCCTGAGCACGCCGGCGGCGCTGCTGCTGTCGTGCATACTGGCGTCGCACACGCTCGTCAGCTACCCCATCGTGGGGCGCTACGGGCTGGGGCGGACGGACTGCGTCACCATCGCCGTCTGCGGCACCATGATAGCGCTGCTGCTGGCGCTCGTCATCCTCGCCCTCATCCCCGCCGCCATGGAGGCGGGCCGCGCCGCGGGGCTGCTGTGGATGGCGGCACGGGTGGCGGCGTATGCCGCCGTCGTCTTCTTCGGCTACCCGCGGCTGACGCGCTGGTTCTTCAAGCGCTACGGCGACAACATTACGCAGTACCTCTTCGTGATGGCGCTGATGCTGCTCAGCGCGGCCCTCTCGGCCCTGGCGGGACTGGAGGGGCTGCTGGGCGCCTTCCTGGCGGGACTGGTCCTCAACCGCTACATCCCCCACGCCTCGCCGCTGATGAGCCGCATCGAGTTCGTGGGCAACGCCCTCTTCATCCCCTACTTCCTCATCGGCGTGGGGATGCTCATCAACATACAGGCGCTGTGGCAGTCGTGGAGCGGCATCGCCGTCATGGGCGCCCTGGTGCTGACGGCCCTGGGCACCAAGTGGCTGGCGGCATGGGCCACGCAGGCCCTGCTGAAGGTGCATGCCCCCGAGCGGCACATGCTGTTCGGCCTCAGCTCGGCACACGCCGCCGGCGCGCTGGCCATGGTGATGGTGGGCACACGCCTGACGCAGGCCGACGGCACACCGCTGATGGACGACAACCTGCTGAACGGCGTGGTGGTGCTCATCCTCGCCACCTGCATCGTCAGCTCCGTCGTCACCGACCGCGCAGGGCGCCGCCTGGCCCATGCCACGGCCGGCACCCCCGCCCCGCCGGGCGAGGAGAAGACCGGGCGGATGATGGTGGCCCTGCACGACCCGGCCGACGTGGAGGAGCTGATGAACACGGCCATCCTGATGCGCCATGCCGACAGCCCCCTGGTGGCCCTGCACGTCACCATCGACGACCGCCACGCCGAGCAGAACCAGGACAGGGGCCGTCTGCTGCTGGACCGTGCCGCCGCCATCGGCGCCGCCGCCGACGTGCCCGTGACGTGCCAGAGCCGCCTCGGCACCAACCCCGCTGCCAGCATCCTGCACGCCCTGCGCGAGGCCGACGCCGACGAGCTGGTGGTGGGCTTCCACCACCGCCGCGGCTTTGCCGACACCTTCCTCGGCACCACCATCGGCGCCATTCTGGCCGGCACCCACCGGCAGGTCACCATCATGAAGCACCTGATGCCCCTGAACGTCGTCCACCGCATCATCGTGGCCATCCCTGCCGGCGCCGAGCACGAGGCGGGCTTCTACCGCTGGCTGGGACACGTCTGCCGCATGGCCGACCAGATAGGGTGCCGCGCCGACTTCCACGGACACCACGACACCCTGCGCCTCGTGAGCGACCACATCCGCAGCCACCACACCCACATGCGCTTCCAGCTCATCGACATGCCCGACTGGAACGACCTGCTGACCGCGACGCGCGACCTCAGCTTCGACCACCTGTTCGTGCTGGTCAGCGCCCGCCGCGGCACACCCTCGTGGCAGCCCGCCTTCGACAACCTGCCCAGCCTGCTCAGCCGCTACTTCATGGACAGCAGCCTCATGCTCATCTACCCCGAGCAATACCCCGCCGGAACCTATAACTCCTCATTCCTCATTCCCAATTCCTAATTCCCAATTCCTAATTCCCAATTCCTAATTCCTAATTCCTAATTCCTAATTGCGCGTAGCACCATGATAACCCTCACCGACATCACCAAATCCTTCGGCCCGCTGCACGTGCTGCGCGGCATCAGCCTCACCGTTGCCGACGGCGAGGTCGTCAGCATCGTAGGCCCCAGCGGCGCGGGCAAGACCACCCTGCTGCAGATCATCGGCACCCTCGACCGCCCCGACACGGGCCGCGTCGTCATCGACGGCACCGACGTGGGCCTGCTGCGCCCGGCGGCCCTCAGCGCCTTCCGGGGCGCACACATCGGCTTCGTCTTCCAGTTCCACCAGCTGCTGCCGGAGTTCACGGCGGAGGAGAACGTGATGATGCCGGCCCTCATCGCCGGCCGCCCGATGCACGAGGCCCGCCGCGAGGCCCGCGCCATCCTCTCCGACCTGCACCTGGCCGACCGCGCCGACCACAAGCCCGCCCAGCTCTCGGGCGGCGAGAAGCAGCGCGTAGCCGTCGCACGCGCACTCGTCAACCGCCCGGGCGTCATCCTGGCCGACGAGCCCTCGGGAAGCCTCGACACGCAGAACAAGCAGGAGCTGCACCAGCTCTTCTTCGACCTGCGCGACCGGCGGGGGCAGACGTTCGTCATCGTCACCCACGACGAGCAGCTCGCCTCCCTCACCGACCGCACCATCCGCCTCACCGACGGACAAATCGTCGGATAGTTTTAATGAAATGATTACGGTTAATCATTTTAATCCGTATCATTTTCCCCGGCGGGAGCGATGGCGTTTCGGAAAAATGCCGTACCTTTGCATTTCGATAACGGAAAAAGAATATGAGTAAGCACAGTTTCAAGGAATGGTTCGCGACGACGCGCTACTGGTCGTTCCCGGTCTCCACGATGCCCGTCATCGTGACGTTTGCCTATCTGTTCGCGGGGGGGCTTGTCCCCTCGGGTGCCCGGCCGTGGGCGATACTGGTGCTGGCGCTGCTGGGCGTGGTGCTGCTGCACTCGGCGGGCAACCTGCTGAGCGACTGGTCCGACCATCGCAGCGGCGTAGATAGCGAGCAGGCCTTTGCCGTGCCCAACCTGGTGTTCGGCCACTTCAGGCCGAAGGAGTATCTGACGCTCAGCATCATCCTCTTCGCCGTGGGCGTGGCGGTGGGGCTTGTCATCGTCGGGCTGAGCGGCGTGGGCGTGCTGGTGGTAGGCGCTGTGGGCGTGGCGCTCACGGTGCTCTACTCGTTCCTGAAGTACCATGCGCTGGGCGACCTGGACATCTTCATCGTCTTCGGGGTGCTGCCCGTCGCCGGCCTGGCCTATGCCGTCACCGGCCGCTGGTGCTGGGATGCGCTGGTGCTCTCCGTGCCCATCGGCCTCATCACCGTCTCCGTGCTCCACGCCAACAACACGTACGACATCCCGAGCGACCGCGCCGCCGGCATCCGGACGTTTGCGATGCTGCTGGGCGAGCGGACGTCGAGCGTGCTCTACCGCGTCTATATGGTGGTGCCCTTCCTGTGCGTGGCGGTGGCCGTGGCGGCGGGATGGCTGCCGCTGCCGTCGCTGCTCTGCCTGCTGGCGGGGGTGAAGGCTTTCAGGAACTTCAGGCAGGCGGCCACCTACCCCACAGCCGGACGCGAGGCCATGAAGGGGCTGGACTTCCGCTCCTCGCAGCTGCAGCTGCAGTTCTCGCTGCTGCTGGCGGCGGGGCTGTTCATCTCGCACTGGCTATGACGCGCGATGCCCGCAGACTGGTGGCGGCCGTAGGGGTGGCGGCGCTCCTGTGGTTCGGCATGTTCAGCCCCTGGACGGCGGGCTGGCCGAACTTCTGGATAGCGATGGCGGCGTCGGCCGTCGTGCTGACCTCGCTGACGCTGGCCTTCACGCCCGACCGCCGCGCGCTGGCCAGGGTGGAGAAGCCGATGTGGCAGGTGGCGGGGGGGGCGGCGATTGCCGTCGCCCTGTGGGGCGTGTTCTGGGTGGGCGACAAGCTGTCGGCCCTGCTGTTCGCCTTTGCCCGTCCGGAGGTGGATGCGGTGTATGCCATGAAGACGGGCCTGCCGCCGTGGGTTATCGCCGTGTTGCTGCTGGTGCTGATAGGGCCTGCCGAGGAGCTGTTCTGGCGCGGCTATGTGCAGCGGACGCTGGCGCGGCTGCTGCGCGGGCGGCACGGACAGGACGTGGCGATGGTGGTGACGGCCCTGGTGTATGCGCTCATCCACGTGTGGTCGATGAACTTCATGCTGGTGATGGCGGCGCTGGTGGCCGGCGGCGTGTGGGGACTTCTCTTCCGCCTCTGCCCCCGGGCTTTGCCCGCGCTCGTCGTCAGCCATGCCCTCTGGGACGCCCTCGTCTTCGTCGTCTGGCCGATATAGCAGTGCCCGACGGAACGTTTCACCGGCGCCGGCGGAACGTTTCGCATTGTTGTCCGGAACGTTCCGCCCCGCGACAGAAGGCCTTTTCTTCGCCACGGCCGCCCCGACGCCGACAAGTAGGGCGTTTTTGGGGGCAAACGGAAAAAAAACGGCTTTTTTCTTGTTTATCTGCTCGGCTTGCCGTACCTTTGCGTCCGCTTTTCCGCTGGCTGAAGGGTTTTCCGCAGGGGCGAATAGCGCAGTTGGTTCAGAGCATCTGCCTTACAAGCAGAGGGTCGGGGGTTCGAATCCCTCTTCGCCCACTTTCAAGAGATGGCCCCGGCCAGTGTGAGGAAACGGCGTGGGGCCCTTCAGGACCAGCGGAAAAGCACTTCCCGGGCGAATAGCGCAGTTGGTTCAGAGCATCTGCCTTACAAGCAGAGGGTCGGGGGTTCGAATCCCTCTTCGCCCACGTGTTGACCTGTTGACCCCAAGAAAGAACACAATGGAAACAGTATTAAGCGGCATCCGCCCCACGGGCAATCTCCACATCGGCAACTACTACGGCGCCGTCACCAGCTTCGTCAAGCTGCAGGAGCAGTTCAAATGCTTCTTCTTCATCGCCGACTGGCACTCGCTGACCACGCACCCCAAGCCCGAGGACATCCGCCGCAGCACACGCACCATCCTGGCCGAATACCTCGCCTGCGGCATCGACCCGCAGAAGAGCACCATCTACGTGCAGAGCGACGTGAAGGAGGTGCTCGAGCTATACCTATATTTAAATATGAACGCCTATCTGGGCGAGCTGGAGCGCGTGACCTCCTTCAAGGACAAGGCCCGCAAGCAGCCGGACAACGTCAACGCCGGCCTGCTCACCTACCCCACGCTGATGGCCGCCGACATCCTCATCCACCGCGCCAACAAGGTGCCCGTGGGCAAGGACCAGGAGCAGAACATGGAGATGGCCCGCCTCTACGCAGGGCGCTTCAACAACAAGTACGGCACGGAGTACTTCCCCATCCCGCAGTCGTTCAGCCTCGTCGGGCAGGGCATCAAGATTCCCGGCCTCGACGGCTCGGGCAAGATGGGCAAGAGCGAGGGCAACTGCATCTACCTCGGCGAGGATCCGGCCTCCATCCGCCGGAAGGTGATGCGCGCCGTCACCGACGCCGGCCCTCAGGCGCCCCACAGCGAGAAGCCCGAGGTCATCCAGAACCTCTTCACGCTGCTCAGCGTCGTCTCCAGCAAGGAGACCTACGACTACTTCGACGAAAAGTGGAACGACATGACGCTGCGCTACGGCGACCTGAAGAAGCAGCTGGCCGAGGACCTCATCAACACCCTCGCCCCCATCCGCGAGCGCATCCTCGACTTCAGCTCCGACACCGGGCGCCTCGACCGCATCGCCCTCGAGGGCGCCGAGAAGGCCCGCGCGAGCGCCGCCAAGACCATCCGCGACGTGCGCGAAATCATCGGCTTCCGCGTCTGAGGCCGCCCCCGACCCTGCGCGCACACCATGTCCGCCAGCCACTTCACGTTCAAGCAATTCACCATCCGGCAGGACCATTGCGCCATGAAGGTGGGCACCGACGGCGCCCTGCTGGGCGCATGGGCGGACGTGAAGTCAACAAGCCGGCAGCCCCACAAGCCCACCCACATTCTCGACGTAGGCACCGGCACCGGCCTCATCGCCCTGATGGCCGCGCAGCGCAACCCCGACGCCCGCATCACCGCCATCGACATCAACCCCGACGCCGTCCGCCAGGCACGCGAGAACGTGGCTGCCTCCCCTTTCGCCAGCCGCATCGACGTCCGCCAGGCCGACTTCAGGCAGGCCCCCGTCCTGCGTGCCGGCCCGGCCGAGGGGCCATTCGACGCCATCCTGTGCAACCCGCCCTACTTCGAGAACGCGCTGCGCAGCCCCGACGCGGCACGCGCCACAGCCCGCCACGACGATGTGCTCACCCTCGACGACCTGGCTCGCGGCGCCTCGTCGCTGCTCCGCCCCTCGGGCACCCTCTCCGTCATTCTCCCTTTCGACCGCCGCAACGACATGGTAGGCGCCTGCACCGCCCACCATCTGCGGCTCGTCCGCGAGACCCACGTCCGCACCCTCCCCGGCAAACCGCCCAAACGCATCCTATTGGAGTTCACCACCACCCATCCAGCAATCCCAGAAAATCCAGAAAATCCAGATTTCCCAGCCCCCTCCACCCTCACCATTGAGTCCGCCCCCGGGCTGGCAACGCCCGAGTTCAGGGCGCTGCTGAAGGACTTTTATCTGAAATTCTGAAAAAACCGTCCCAATGTTTGCGTATTCGGCAAGGATGTCCTATCTTTGCCCTTCATTTTACCACATCCGACTATGAAAAAAACGTTATCCCTCGTCTTTGCCGCAGCCGTGGCGCTGTCGGCAGCCCAGGCGCAGACCGCCTCGCTCACCATCGCTCCCAACCAGAAAGGCGTCGATATCAGCCCGACGCTCTACGGCCTTTTCTACGAAGAAATCAACCATGCCGGCGAGGGCGGCCTCTACGCCGAACTCATCCAGAACCGCTCGTTCGAGGAGATGGACCAGGGCGTGCGCAACCGCCGCTTCGACAACGGACGGGGCGAGCGCTTCGGCCGCCCTGCCAACCCCAACCTCATCCCCCACTGGAGCGCCGAGGGCGGCGCCGAGACGGAAGTGCTGACCGAAGGACTGATGAACAGCGCCCAGACGCGGGCGCTACGCCTCACAGCCGGCGACGGCACCTCCAAGGACAGCCCGGCGGGCGTCAGCAACGGCGGGTTCTGGGGCATCAAGGCCACGAAGGGAGACAAATACACACTCACCTTCTGGGCCAAGGCCGACACCAAGACAAAACTCAGCTTCACCGCGGGTCTGAAGGCGGGCGGCGAATGGAAGGCTCAGAAGACCTTCGCCAAGACCATCACCCCCGAATGGAAACGCTACAGGGTGACATTCAAGGGAAAGGCCGATGCCGACGAAGCGGAGTTCCACTTCCTCCTCAACAAGCCCGGCACGGTCTGCCTGGACATGGTGAGCCTCTTCCCGCCCACCTACAAGAACCGCGCCAACGGCTGCCGCAGGGACCTGGCCGAGAAGCTGGCCGACCTGCAGCCGAAATTCATGCGCTTCCCCGGCGGCTGCTTCGTGGAGGGCATGAGCCGCGAGACGGCCTACGAGTGGAAACGCACCATCGGCCCCGTCGAAGAACGGCCGGGACACATGAATGCCAACTGGGGCTACCCCTGCACGGACGGCATGGGCTATCACGAATACCTGCAGCTGGCCGAGGACCTCGGCGCCGAGCCGCTCTACGTCGTCAACGTGGGCATCTGGCACGGCGGCTACCAGCCCTACGACCAGATTGACGAATACATCCAGAACGCCCTCGACGCCATCGAGTACGCCAACGGCGACGCCTCCACCGCCTGGGGACGCAAGCGCATCGAGAACGGCCACAAGAAACCCTTTAACCTGCGACTCATCGAGGTGGGCAACGAGAACTACCAGGTGAACCCGAACGAGCAGAGCGACCACTATGCCGAACGCTACGCCCAGTTCTACAAGGCCATCAAGGAAAAGTACCCCTACGTGCAGCTCATCGGCAACGTCGAGAGCTGGGGCACGGACTACCCCACCTGGCGCAACGACAACCCCGTGGATTTGCTCGACGAGCACTACTACCGCAGCCCCAGCTGGTTTGCCGGCAAATTCCATCACTACGACAACTACGACCGCCAGGGGCCCAAAATCTACTGCGGCGAGTATGCCGTCACCAGCGACTGCGGCGAGGGCAACCTGAAGGCCGCCCTGGGCGAGGCCGTCTTCATGATGGGCATGGAGAACAACAGCGACGTGGTGGCGATGGCCAGCTACGCCCCCATCTTCGTCAACGTCCACGACCGCCGCTGGATGCCGGACATGATCCGCTTCGACGCATCCCGCAGCTGGGCCAGCCCCAGCTACTACGTGCAGGAGCTGATGGCGAAGAACGTCGGCTCGCATACCGTCAAGACCACCCTGACGCAGACCAAGCAGCCGAAGCCCGACCGCTTCCGCGTGGGCCTCGGCGCCTGGAACACGGCGGTGGAGTACAAGGGGCTGCACGTCACCACGCCCGACGGCCGCACGCTCTACAAGCAGGTGCCGCCCACCAGCTCGCAGTGGCCCGCCGTGGACGTCAAGGACTGGGACATCACGGCCGGCACATGGGCGTCGGACGCCCGCGACAGGGACGGCATCATCCGCCAGACGGCCATCGCCGAACACTGCGTGGCCATCTGCCCCACGGAGATGCAGGCACGCGACTACGACGTCACCGTGCAGGCCCGCAAGACGGGCGGCGACGAGGGATTCCTGCTCGTCTTCGACCACACGGGCAAACAGAACTACCGCTGGTTCAACGTGGCCGGCTGGGGCAACAGCCAGCACGCCGTCGAGGACATCTTCAACAGCGGCAAGACGCAGCCCGCCAGCGCCCGAGGCAGCATAGAGGACAACCGCTGGTACACGCTCCGCGTGGAGGTGCGCGGCGAACACATCAGCACCTACATCGACGGCGAGCGGGTGCACGACTTCAACGCCGAGACGCCCGACATCTTCTACGCCAACGCCGAGGTGGACGACAAGAGCGGCGAGCTCATCGTGAAGGTGGTGAACTTCGGCGAAAAGGATGCCCCCGTGACCATCTCCCTGGCCGACGGCAGCCGCTACAACCTCGCGAAAGGGCGCCTGACCCTGCTGCAGGGCGACGCCCTCGACGAGAACACGAAGGACGAGCCCGAGAAGGTGATTCCGCAGACCGCCCCCCTCGCCATCGGCGCCGACGGCAGCTACATGGCACCGGCCAACTCGCTCTCCATCATCAGGGTGAGATAGGACGCAGCGCCCCTTCTTCAAGACGCAGCGCCCTACGTTTTCAAAAACAGCGCCACTTCTTCAAGAACAGTCCCTGCTTTTTCAAGACGCAGCGCCCTACTTCTTCAGGAACCCGGTGTAGGTCAGCTTCAGGTTCAGCGGGGCGGACATGTCAAGCCCGAGGGTGAGGATGCCGCCGTTGGCTGTACCGCTCACCTTGACCGGCAGCTTGCCGTACCGGCCCAACACCACGTTCGGCTCGCCGTAGAGGTTGAAGGCGCCGGCCTTCTCGTCGTACTGCACGCCGCAATCGACGGCAAAGCTGCCCAGCTCGTACTCCACGACCCGCAGGTCGTCGAACTGCACCCGCAACTTCTGGTTGTCGGGGCTGGTGACGACGGCGTGCACCTGGCTGGCCACCACGCCCTGCGGGGCGCCCGACAGCTCGGCCTCCACCTTACCGTCGTATTCACCCTCCACGTCGTGGACACTCAGCGCCTCGGGGTTGCAGGACGCCATAACCGCTGCGGCACACACCAGCACGCACAAGTTCACCAAAGAAAGAATTCTCGTTTTCATGTTTCACGTATTTACTTTCATGTTTCACGTATTCAATTGAACGGACTTTCCGCAAAGCAGAGCACAAAGGTAGGTCTTTATTTTGATTATTCCAACCTGTCCGCCCTGTTTTTTCTCATTTTTTGTTTTTCGAGCCGGCATCGGCCGGGCGTTTCCGCGCTGTTTTTTGCACAAAGCCGTGACCGGAACGCCGAAAAACGTTAAAAAAACGCCTTTTTTGAAAGAAAAACGGCCGAAAAAGAGGTGCTCTTTCGCAAAAGGTGTATCTTTGCGGGCTAATCAAAAACAACTGTCATGAATCTACTGCGCGAAAAAATGAAGAAGTACCGCGAGCCCCAGCGCATGATGGAGCTCGGCATCTATCCGTACTTCCACTACATCGAGGGTAAGCAAGACACCGAAGTAAACATGGAGGGACACAACGTCCTGATGTTCGGTTCGAACTCCTATCTGGGCCTGACGGGCGACCCGCGCGTCATTGAGGCCGCCGTGGAGGCTACCCGCAAGTATGGCACGGGCTGCGCCGGCAGCCGCTTCCTCAACGGCACGCTCGACATCCACCTCCAGCTTGAGAAGGAACTGGCCGAGTTTGTCGGCAAGGACGAAGCCATCATCTACAGCACCGGTTTCCAGGCAAACCTCGGCACCATATCCTGCCTCACCGGCAAGGACGACTACATCATCTGCGACGAGCGCGACCACGCCAGCATCGTTGACGGGCGCCGCCTGTCGTTCTCCACCGCCCGCAAGTACAAGCACAACGACATGGAGGACCTGGAGAAGGTGCTCTCGCGCCTGCCCGCGGAGGCCGTGAAGCTGATTGTCATGGACGGCGTGTTCAGCATGGAGGGCGACATCGCCAACCTGCCGGAGATCTGCCGCCTGGCGGAGAAGTACCACGCCAACGTGATGGTTGACGAGGCGCACGGGCTGGGCGTGCTGGGCCGTCAGGGGCGCGGCACGTGCGACCACTTCGGCCTGACGGACAAGGTGGACGTCATCATGGGCACCTTCAGCAAGTCGCTGGCCTCCATCGGGGGCTTCATCGCCACGGACTCGGACACGATGAACTGGCTGCGGCACAGCAGCCGCTCGTACATCTTCAGCGCCTCTGCCACGCCGGGCGCCACGGCCGCGGCGCGCGCCGCCCTGCACATCATGCAGAGCGAGCCCGAGCGCATCGAGCACCTCTGGGAGGTCACCCGCTACGCCCTGAAGAACTTCCACGACCTCGGCTTCGAGATCGGCGCCACCGAGACGCCCATCATCCCCATCTACGTGCGCGACTACGAGAAGACGTTCGCCCTGACGCACCTGCTGCTGGAGGAAGGCGTCTATGTCAACTCCGTCATTCCGCCCGCCTGCGGCGCCGACGAGACGCTGCTGCGCTTCTCCCTCATGGCCACGCACACCAAGGAGCAGGTCGATCGGGCGCAGGAGAAGATTGTCAAGTGCTTCAAGGCCCTGGGCCTGCAGCTCAACCACTAAGAATCGGGAAGAGCCCTTTCCCGTCCTGCGTGCCGAGGTGCGCAGGACGTTTTCTTTGTGTCCCGCAGCCCAGCCGCTGCCAAAAAACGCCTGCCGGATACCACTTTTTTTTCCTATTTGTTTGCTATTCCCTACTTTTTCGATAAATTTGCACCCCGAAGAATCGTATTAACTCATTTTACCATGTTCAAAGGACAACCGAAAGGGCTTTACGCCCTTGCCCTCGCCAACACAGGCGAACGTTTCGGCTACTACACGATGTTAGCCATCTTCATGCTGTTCCTCCAGGCCAAGTTCGGCTTCCAGGGGGCCACGGCCAGTCAGATTTACGCCATCTTCCTGGCGCTTGTCTATTTCATGCCCGTTGTGGGCGGCATCCTGGCCGACAAGATCGGCTACGGCAAGTGCGTCGTCACGGGCATCTGCGTCATGTTTGCCGGCTACATGTGCCTCTCCATCCCGACGGCGGCCAACGGTTTCGGCCTGGCGCTGATGCTGGGCGCGCTGCTGCTCATCTCGGTCGGCACGGGCCTCTTCAAGGGGAACCTGCAGGTGCTGGTGGGCAACCTGTACGACGACCCGAAGTATGCGCCTAAGCGCGACAGCGCCTTCAGCCTGTTCTACATGGCCATCAACATCGGCGCCATGTTCGCCCCCGCCGCCGCCACGGCCATCACCAACCGTTTCCTGTCCAGGGCCGGCCTCATCTACAAGGCCGACATCCCCGCCATCGCCAACCAGGTCATCCGCGGCAACATGGACAACGTGGGTAAGCTGCAGGAGCTGATGGCCCAGATGCCCGGCAGCCAGACAGCGGGCATGGACGCCACCGCCTTCTCGAGCTACTACATCGAGCACCTCTCCTCGGCCTACAACATGGGCTTCGCCGTGGCCTGCATCTCGCTCATCGTCTCCATCGCCATCTACATGGCCACGCGCAGCTGGTTCCGCCACGCCGACGTGACGGCCAAGCAGCAGTCGAAGGCCGAGAACTACGTGGAGCTGACGCCCAAGCAGACGAAGGACCGTATCGTGGCGCTGTGCCTGGTGTTCGCCGTGGTCATCTTCTTCTGGATGGCGTTCCACCAGAACGGCCAGTCGCTCACGTGGTTTGCCCGCGACTACACGACGGCCACCTGCGCCGGCTGGCTGAAGATAGGCTTCAACATCTGGGCGCTGGCCCTCATCGCCATCAGCATCTACACGCTGTTCGCCGTCTTCCAGTCTGAGACGAAGAAGGCCAAGCTCGTGTCGGGCATCGTCACGCTGGCCCTGTGGGGGGGCGTCTATGCCATCTATGCCCACATGGAGAGCATCATCGACATCTTCCCGCAGCAGTTCCAGCAGTTCAACCCGTTCTTCGTGGTGGCCTTGACGCCCGTGTCGATGGCCATCTTCAGCTGGCTGGCCGGGAAGAAGAGCGCGAAGCACCCGGGCGGCATGGAGCCCTCGGCGCCGAAGAAGATCAGCATCGGCATGTTCGTGGCCGCGGTGGGCTACCTCATCATGGTGCTGGCCTCGCAGGGTCAGCAGTCGCCCGCCGAGCTGGCGGGCACGGTCAGCCCCGACCCCGTGGTGCCCGGCTTCCTCATCAGCACCTACCTTGTGCTGACGTTCGCCGAGCTGCTGCTGAGCCCGATGGGCATCTCGTTCGTGACGAAGGTGGCCCCGCCCAAGTACAAGGGCCTGATGATGGGCCTGTGGTTCGCCGCCACGGCCGTGGGCAACTACCTGAGCTCCATCCCCGGCCTGCTGTGGGACAAGGTTCCGCTGTGGGCCAACTGGGCCATCCTGATGGGCCTGTGCGTGCTGGCCGGCCTCATCATGCTGGCGATGATGCGGAAGATCGAGGCCGCCACGAAGTAGGCGGTCCTCGGGCTCCCCGTTCCACCCCGGTTGGAGGCGCTGTTGCCGCGCCTCCAACTGTTTTTCATTCCGTCCGGCGCAGGCGCAGAAAGGGCCTTCCGCCGGACGGCGAAACGTCCGGACGACGGCGGCGAAACGTCTCAGCGGCGGCGGCGAAACGTCTCGCGGCGGCGGAGGAGGCCCGCCTGCCGACGGGGGAGAGCGACTTTTCGTGCGCGTACGTTTGATTTTCGTGCGCGTACCTTTAAAAATTACAAAAAAAGTGCGGACAATTCAGAAAGAATCCGTACCTTCGCAGCAAAATGTGTAATTGTCGATTTTAAGATACGGAAAATGAAACGGATTATGCTTGCTGCGGCTGTCGCGCTGACGGCCCTCGGGCTGGCGGCGCAGGCCGACGACCCTGTGGTGATGACGGTGAACGGGGTGGACGTGCCCCGCTCGGAATTTGAGTACTCCTACAACAAGAACAACACGGAGACGGTGCTCGACCGCAAGTCGCTCGACGAGTACGTGGAGCTCTTCATCAACTACAAGCTGAAGGTAGCTGCTGCTGCCGAGGAGCAGATGGACACGGCCGCCGCCTTCCGTAAGGAGATGGCGGACTACCGCGCGCAGCAGGCCGAGGCGTACCTGGTCGATTCGGCCTACATCGAGGAGCAGGCGCGCGACGTCTATCGTCAGACGGCCGAGCGCATCGGCGACGACGGGCTGGTGCTGGTGTCGCACATCCTGCTGCGGGTGCCGCAGGACGCCACGGCCGACGTGCAGGCCGCGGCCAAGGTGCGCGCCGACAGCATCTACAGGGCCGTGAAGGACGGCGCCGACTTTGCCGAGCTGGCCGGACGCCTCTCGCAGGACCCCGGCACGGCCCGCCAGGGCGGGCAGCTGCCCTGGATACAGAAGGGACAGACCATCCCCGAGTTTGAGCGCACGGCCTTCGCCCTGCAGCCCGGCGAGGTGGCCGAGCCGGTGCTCTCGGCCGTCGGCTACCACATCATCAAGATGAACGAGCGCAAGGCGTTCGAGCCCTACGAGTTCCACCGCAAGAGCATCTACGAGTGGCTGAACCAGCGCGGTATCACCGCCGCCGCCAAACAGTCGATGGGCAGGAAGCTCGCCGCACAGATGGGCGGCGACATCACCCCCGACGAGGCACTGGCCAGGGCCGAGAAGGAACTCGACGACAAATACCCCGACTTCCGCTACCTGATGAAGGAGTTCCACGACGGCTCCATGCTCTACGAAATCAGCAACCGCGAGGTGTGGGACAAGGGTGCCAAGGACGAGAAGGGGCTGGAGAAGTACTTCAAGAAGCACAAGAAGGACTACGCCTACGACGAGCCGGTCTATCGCGGCATCATCGTCAACTGCACCGGCGACGACGTGCTGCAGCAGGTCAGGAAGAGCGTGAAGGGCAAGCCCGAGAAGGACTGGGTGCAGACCATCCGCGGGGAGTTCAACAACGACTCCACGGTGCAGGTGAAAATCATCCGCGGCCCGTTCAAGGCCGGCAAGAACAAGTATGCCGACTACTACATCTTCAAGACCACGAAGGAGCAGCCCGAGGCCATCGAGGGGTACCCGGCGGTGGGCGTCCTCGGCAAGCTGCAGAAGAAGGGCCCCGACACGTATGAGGACGTGCGCGGCGCCGTCACCACCGACTACCAGAACCAGCTGGAGCGCGAATGGGTGAAGGTGCTCCGCAGCAAGTACACGTGGACCGTCTATCCCGACGCGCTCAACACCGTCAACAACCACGCCGACTGAATGGGCACACGTCACCTTTCCCTCCTCGTGCTCCCCGCCACGTTCCTCCTGCTGTCCTGCCAGCCGAAGGTGAACCACGAGGGCCGTCAGCCGCTGGCGGAGGTGGACGGCACGTTCCTCTACGAGGAGGACGTGCAGCGCGCCCTGCCGCAGAACCTCACGCCCGAGGACAGCGCCCGCCTGGCCGGCGACTTCATCCGCAGCTGGGCCGAGGAGGTGCTGCTCTACCGGCAGGCCGAGCGCAACGTCCGCAGCACGGCACGCATAGAGGAAATGGTGCAAGCCTACCGCCGCGCACTCATCACACAGGACTACCAGCAGCAGCTCATCGCCCAGGACCTCAGCAGCGAGGTCACCGAGGCCGAGCAGCAGCAGTTCTACAACGCCAACAAGGCCCTCTTCGTGCTGAAGGAGCCGGCCATCCGCGGCCTCTTCATCAAGGTGCCCCGGACGGCGCCCGACCTGGCCGAACTGAAGAAATGGTACCGCAACAACGACGACGCGTCGCTGGAGAAAATAGAGAAATACTGCTTCCGCAACGCCGTCATCTACGAATACTTCTACGACCGCTGGCTGCTGCTCTCCGACCTCGACGGCAAGCTGAAAGCCAACATCGGCGACCTCAAGAGCAACCTGCCGGAGCGCAAGGACTTCGAGAGCAGCGACGAGGAGTTCTGCTACCTGCTCCACGTCGAGGAGTACGAGCCGGAGGGCAGCACACAGCCCTTCGAGCTGGCCAGGGCCGAGATTGCCGAGATGCTCGGCAACTACCGCCAGGTGGAACTCATCCGCCAGGTGAAGAAAGACCTTTACGAACACGGCGTGGAGACAGGCCGCGTGAAACTGAAAAACAACAATCATGAAAATGAACAGTAGAAACCTTCTGCCGTGCCTCCTGCTGGCCCTTGCCGGCGCAGGCGTACAGGCACAGGACAATGTCATCGACGAAGTGGTGTGGGTGGTCGGCAACGAGGCCATCCTGAAGTCGGACGTGGAGAACATGCGCCGCGAGATGCTGGAGAGCGGACAGCGCATCGACGGCGACCCCTACGCCGTCATCCCCGAGCTGCTGGCCATACAGAAACTCTACCTCAACCAGGCACACATCGACAGCATCGACATCAAGGTCACCGACGCCGACGTGCTCAACAACGTCGATAAGGAAATCAACCGGCGCATCAGCTCCATCGGCTCGCAGGAGAAACTGGAGCAGTACGCCAACAAGACCATCAAGCAGATGCGCGAGGACCTGCGCGAACAGATGCGCACGCAGATGATCGTGCAGCTGACGCAGGAGGCCATCGTGGGCGACATCAAGCTGACGCCCGCCGAGGTGCGCCGACGGTACGGGAAAATGAGCGAGGACGAGATTCCCTACGTCCCCACCGAGGTGGAGGTGCAGATCATCACCCAGCAGCCCGAGATTCCGCAGGACGAAATCGACTACGTGAAACAGAAACTGCGCGACATCACCGAGAAAATCCAGAGCGGCGAGACCACCTTCGCCATCCAGGCCCTCATCAACTCGCAGGACGGCAGCGCCATGAACGGCGGCGAACTGCCCTTCTACGGCAAGGGCGAGATGGTGCCCGAGTTTGCCGCCGTGGCACTCAACCTCACCGACCCCAACAAGATATCCAAAATCGTGGAGACGGAGTTCGGCTACCACATCATGCAGCTCATCGAGAAACGGGGCGACCGCGTGAAGGTGCGCCACATCCTCATGAAGCCCGTCGTGCCGCAGGAGAACATCAACGCCACCCTCGCACGCCTCGACAGCATCGCCGACGACATACGGAACGGCAAGTTCACCTTCGACCAGGCCGCATCGGCCCTCTCGGCCGACAAGGACACCCGCGCCAACTTCGGCATCATGTCCAACCCCAACACGGGCGGCTCGCGATTCGAGATGCAGGACCTGCCCCAGGAGGTGGCCAAGGCCGTCTTCCCCCTCAACGTGGGCGAGATATCCAAACCCTTCATCATGATTGACCCCAAGAACGGCAAGGAGGTCTGCGCCATAGCCAAGCTGAAGACGAAGGTCAACGGCCACAAAGCCACGGTGCAGGAGGACTTCCAGACACTCAAGAACATGATGGTGAACGAAATCAGCGAAGAGAAGCTGCAGAAGTGGATTGTGGAGAAACAGAAGACCACCTACATCCGCATCAACGACAACTGGAAGAAAAAAGACGAATTCAAATACCCGGGCTGGATTAAGGATTGAGACGGCAGGCACATATAATAAGGTTCGTGGCATGGTCGCTGTTGACCCTGTCGCTGCCTGCCGTTGCACAGCAGCCCCAGCAGTCCCAGCAGCCCCAGCAGCCCCAGGAGCCCCAGTCCAAGAAGCGGGAGTTCGTCTATCTGCTCCACGCCAACGAGACGCGCTACAACCAGCGCATCAACGCCGACGCGCAGATTCTCGTCGGCAACGTCGCCTTCCGCCACGACAGCCTCTACATGTACTGCGACAGCGCCCTCTTCTTCGAGGCCAGCAACTCGCTGAAAGCCTACGGACGGGTGCACATGGCGCAGGGCGACACGCTGTTCCTCGACGGCGAACAGCTCTTCTACGACGGCGACGCCATGCTGGCCGAGATACGCTACAACGTGCGCATGGAGGACCCCAGCATGGTGCTCACCACCGACAGCCTCAACTACGACCGCACACTCAGCCTGGGCTACTACTTCGAGGGGGGCACCCTGCGCGACTCGCTCAACACGCTGACGTCCGACTGGGGCGAATACGACACGCAGACCAAGGACGCCCTCTTCAACTACAACGTCACCCTCACCAACGACAACTTCGTCCTCACCTCCGACACGCTGGGCTACAACACCGGCACCCGCATCGCCGTCATCACCGGACCGTCGGAAATCGACAACGGCAACAACCACATCACCTCCACGCTGGGCTACTACTACACCAACGAAGACCAGGCGCAGCTGCTCAACCGCTCGGTGCTCCACAACGACAACTACCGCATGGTGGGCGACAGCCTCTTCTACGACCATGCGGGCGGGTATGGCGAGGCGTTCCGCAACGTCATCATGGACGACTTCAAGGAGAAATGCCGCCTCACCGGCGAATACGCCTATTACAACGAGGTGGCCGACTCGGCCTACGCCACGGGCCGCGCCATCGCCATCGACTATTCGCAGGGCGACAGCCTCTTCATCCATGCCGACACGCTCTCCATGACCACCCACCTCATCCCCGCCCCGCCCGCCCTTCCGCAGAAGCCTGTTATCTCCCCCAGCCCGGCTATCCCGGCAGCCATGCCGGACTCCCTGGCCCTTCCGGAAAGCCCGGAAAGCCCGGAAAACCCGGAATCTCCAGCTCTTCCAGATAATCCAGAAAGTCCGGCCCTCCCGGACACCACCGCCGCCCCCGTGCTGCGGCTTCCCGAGGATGCTTTCGCCCTTCCGCAGGACACCACCGCCACGGACACCGCCGCCACCACCGCCGCCGCGGACACCGCCGCCACGGAACCGGCCGACTCCACCTACCGCATCATCAAGGGCTACCACAAAGTCAGGATGTACCGCAGCGACGTGCAGGCGGTCTGCGACTCGCTCGTATTCAACACCCTCGACTCCTGCATCACCATGTACTACGACCCCATCATCTGGAACGGGGGACAGCAGGTGCTGGGCGAAAAGATTCTCATCTACCTCAACGACAGCACCATCGACTGGGTTCACATCCAGAACCAGGCGCTGCTGGTGGAGCAGCTCGACACCGCCCACTACAACCAGATTAGCGGACGGGAGATAAAAGCCTATTTCAAGAACGGCGAAATCGACTACGCCGACGTCATCGGCAACGTCCTGGTTGCCTATTACTATCAAGAGGACGAAGGGCAGGAACTCACCGGCCTGAACACGACGCAGGCCAGCCACCTCACGGCCTACATGGTGGACAGGCAGATGGAGAAACTGCTCATCACCAACAAATCCAACGGGGTGTTCTACCCCATCCTGCAGATTCCACCGGATAAGATGAAGCTGCCCACGTTCGGGTGGTTCAACAAACTGCGTCCGCTGAGCCCCTTCGACATCCTCATCTGGCGAGGAAAGAACTCAGAAGATAAACTGAAAAAGACAAACCGCAGCCCCGTGCCGCTGCCCACATTGAAAGGAGTACAGCCATGAGTTTCTTCAAACAACGGGAACCCAGAAGGTTCCAACACAACTATATCTACTACGACGAGCGCAAGGAAAAACTCCGGAAGATAGAGGAGTCGGCCAAACGCGAACTGGGATTGTTGCCCGAAAAGGAGTTCAACCCCGAGGACATCCGTGGCAAGTTCGCCGAACAGACCACCCATCTCAGGCGCTATCAGGAAGGGAAAGCAGAGGGAAGGCGGCTGCGCCTGTCGCCCTTCGGCATCTTCATGATTATCATCGGCCTGCTGCTCATCTGGCGGTTCCTGTTACAATAGCCCATCCTCCCCCAGCTGCCCCTTTAGTCCCATTAGCCCTTTTAGCCCTTTTTTTCCCATAATTCCCTAACCCAATGAGCGACCTCATCCACCTCCTGCCCGACTCCGTTGCCAACCAGATTGCTGCCGGCGAGGTCATCCAACGACCCGCCTCGGTAGTGAAAGAACTGGTTGAGAACGCCGTTGATGCCGGAGCAGCCACCATACATATTCTCATCACCGATGCAGGCAGGACGTGCATCCAAGTCATCGACGATGGCAAGGGGATGTCGGAGACAGATGCCCGCATGGCCTTCGAGCGCCATGCTACGTCAAAAATACGGCAAGCCTCAGATCTGTTCCAGCTTGGCACGTTCGGCTTCAGGGGCGAGGCACTGCCCTCCATCGCTGCCGTCTCGCAGGTGGAACTGCATACGCGCACCGAAGACAGCGAGTTGGGCACCATACTCTTTTTAGAAGGGTCGAAGGTGGTGCGGCAGGAAGTGGACATGTGCGCCCGGGGCTGCAACTTCATGGTGAAGAACTTGTTCTTCAACGTCCCCGCACGGCGCAAGTTCCTCAAATCCGACCAGACGGAACTGAGCAACATCATCAGCGAAGTGGAGCGTGTCGCCCTCGTGCATAATGAGATTACATTCACTCTCCACCACAACGGCGCAGAACTGCTGAACCTGCCCTCCACAGGGCTGCGCCAGCGCATCATGCACGTCTTCGGGAAAAAAGCTAACCAGGATTTGCTGAGCATCCGCGTCGAGACCTCCATCGCCAACCTGTCCGGCTTTGTGGGAAGTCCGGAAAGCGCACGCAAGAAAGGCTCTCACCAGTTCTTCTTCGTCAATGGACGCTACATGCGGCATCCCTATTTCCATAAGGCCGTCGTGGAAGCATTCTCCAAGCTTATTCCTGAGAATGAACAGGTTTCATACTTCATCTATTTCGAGGTTGACCCATCGAAGATAGACGTCAACATCCACCCCACCAAGACCGAAATCAAGTTCGAGGACGAGCATGCCATCTGGCAGATTATCGTTGCCTCCATCCGCGAAGTGCTGGGACGCACCCATGCCGTGCCGTCCATCGACTTCGACACTACCGACAAGCCCGACATTCCCACCCTGCCGCGAGACCGCTATATGGCGCCGCCGCAGCCCGAGGTGCACACAGACTACAATCCCTTCAGCACCAACCGTGAAGTCGCTAACCGGAAACCTTCCATCGACTGGGAAAAACTCTATGGCGTGACTTCAGGAAATGTTTCGACGGACCCGATGGCTCCTCCCGAAGAGCCCTTCTCCCCTTCCCCAAAGACCACAGAAGGCGGCTCGGCACTATTCTCGCATGAGGCTGACAGGCAAGGACAGACGTACGAGTGTATTCAGTTCAACGGACAGTACATTGTCACCCCTGTCGGCTCCGGACTCATGCTCATCGAACAGCATCGGGCACATGTCCGCATCCTCTACGACCGCTACATGCGCCAATTGCAGGGCAAGCACGGGGCTTCGCAAGGTTTGCTGTTCCCTGAGATGATACAGATTCCGCCTTCTGAGGCCATTCAGATGGACTTGCTTCTCAACGACTTCAGCAGCCTTGGCTTCGACATCAGCAACATGGGCGGCGGCTCCTTCTCCATCCAGGGTATTCCCCCGGGCGTTGAAGGACTCGACCCCGGCAAGCTGGTAACAGAGATGCTGACCTCTGCCATTGAGAAGAAAGACAATGTCCAGTCGGCCGTTCAGAGCAATATGGCGCTCACCATGGCCCGTTCCGCCGCCATTGTGGTCGGGCAGCTGCTCTCCCACGAGGAGATGAGCGCCATTGTCGCAGCGTTGCTGGCTTGTGCCATGCCCAACTATACCCCCGACGGCAAGAGAATCATCTGCATCATCGAAGAGCAGGAAATAGCCAAAATGTTTTCGTAAAAATGCCCTTTTTTTCACCCTATCTACAAGTGCCAAAAAATCCCGTTTTTTCATGGTTTCACAGAAAAAAGCACATTTTACCGCGTTTTTAATATATTTTAACAAACCAATAGAGCCGCAAAAGAAAAAAAGAACTAATTTTGCACCGATTTGTGAGAGAGTATATTTACATGACATTTTAAATAGGAATAAACAATTTTATAAATAACTTAAGTTTCATCATTAAAAACAATTGAAAATGAGAAAGAAATTCATTAGTGGGCTGCTTTTGGCAGTAGCATTTGTTGCCACAAGCGCATTGGTCTCCTGCAAGGACTATGCAGAAGACTACTACTCTGAGCTGAAAGGCCAAAGTGCTGAGGCAAACACCCAGATTACGGGTCTGAACGCCACACTGGCCAGTCTGCAAACTCAGCTAAACACTCTGCAGGCCAACGGTGCAACGCAGAAAGCACTGCAGGACAGCATCAACAATTTGGAGACAAGGCTCAGAGAGGCCATGAAGGAACTGAACAACTGCAACTGCGCAGCTGACCGTCAGGCTCTCCACAACGACATCGCCAATCTGCAAGCCACAAAAGCAGACCTGGCAGACCTGATTGTTGCACAAAACATGATTGCGCAAGCTATCGCACGTATCGACAGTCTGGCTCAGGTGACGCACAACGACTCCATTAACTTGGCTGCAGGCATCGACGCTGCCAACCAGGCTGCTCTGAACGCTGCCGCTCTGGCTCAGCAGGCTAAGGAACTGGCCGAAGGTAAGGCTGACACCGCTGTTGTCAACGCCTTGGCTCAGGACGTGAAGGATCTGGAAGCCCGCGTCATCAGCCTTGAGGACAGAATGACGCAGGTTGAGAAGGATGCTGCCGAGGCTCTCGCTCTCGCCCAAAAAGGCTATGAACTTGCCAAAATCGACTCCATCGCAATTGCCGGTGCACTGGATCGTTTAACCACTGCTGAGGCTGACATCGACGCTCTGCAGGCCGACATGGAGCAGGCTAAGAAGGACATTGAGCAGAATGCCAAGGACCTTGCCGAGGCTAAGCAGAAGTACGACAATGCCCTTAAGGTTATCAACGAAGCTCTCGCCAGCCTCCAGAGCCAGATCAACGAGCTGGCCAATGCCGACTACCTGACGCTGAAAGATGTTCAGAACTACCTGACTCCCATCGTCAACGGCCTTCAGGGTCAGATTGACGAAGTGAAGGACGACCTCGCTGACCTGAAGAGGAAACTCAACGAGTACATTGAGGACGTGGCCAACCAGATTAAGAACATCATCATTCAGGGTGCCGACAGCCCCGTGTTCGGCTACTTCGCTCTGCCTGTTGGTCTTCAGTCCAACATCCTCGCTGCCTACTATGGTGAGCCTCTCGCCACCAACGCCAGCAGCGAAGTTGAGTTCCCGACCGACAGGAATTCCCTGTATGTGTTCAACGACGAAGTGATTTCTGATAAAGCATTCAATGTTATCGGTGGCAAGGGCGTCATCGCCAAGAAGGCCTACACCTACATCATGGACGAAGAGGAAGGCAACGCCGGTACGCTCTACCTGACCATCAACCCCGCCGAGAAGAACTTCTCCGGTCTGGAGCTGAAGCTCGTCAACAGCCGCGACGTTGAATCGGGCATCAAGCTGTCTGCCATCACGAAGAGCAACAAGGAGCTCACCTTCGGCGCCAGCCGTCCCGCTCCCGTTGCCAACGGCTTCTACGAGGCAAAGGCTACCCTTGACCCCGCAACGATTGACCAGGTTAAGCCCAACTTCAACATCGAAGACCTCAAGCCCATCGCTAAGGACATCCTCAACCGCAACATCGACCTCACCAACATCTACTACACCGTTCAGGGTAAGGTGAAGGACGTCCTCACCCGCAATGGTGTGAAGGCAGAGTGGGAAGACACCCTCGGCACACACTACGTCTATTCTGACTATGCCATTGCCGCTACCGCCATCCCCGCTCTCTCCTACAACTTCCTGGCTGACTTCAGCGGCAAGAGCATTCCCACCATCAGCCCGATTGGTGCGCTGAACATCGATGTTGACCTCAACCTCACCTACTCCTCCACCGGCACCATCAACTACACCCTTGGTGATGTCTATGTCACTGTCGGCGGTGTGGACTATGTGGTTCACGGCCTCGACGGCCTGAACGGTCTGGTTGCTCAGCTCAACACGGCCTATGCCGACCTCAACAGCGACGTCAACAACCTCATCGACCAGATTGAGACTCAGGTTGACGACAACATGACCGACATTCAGAACGACCTCAACAGCCGTTTCATCGACCGCATCAACGAGGTTGTCGGCAAGGTCAACAAGGTCATCAAGAGGGTCAACGTCTATCTGCAGAACCCGAACCACTTCCTGCAGCCGTTCCTGGCCTACGAGAGCAATGGCAGCTACCACCACATGAGTATGGTGGAGGCTATTCCCACGGAGTTCAAGTTCGGTACGGGCAACGCCATCGAGCTCATCCCCACTTCCTACAGTGCTGAGCTTCTTGCTCCCGCCTTCCAGAAGTTCATTGCCGTGACCAACGTCATTGCTCCCGACTTCAGCGTCAGCGCTCAGGATGGCGACGCCACCTGCCAGGCTTTGGCCGACTACGCCAACAAGACTGAGAACTTCATGAACACGGTTATCCCCGGCAAGCAGACGGGCATCGTTTTCGCTCCGGATCCTGCTCACACCGAAGGCTACATCTACGAGATCACCTACGCCGCCGTTGACTACAATGGCTACAACGTTGCCAAGAAGTTCTATGTACGCGTTAAGTAATCTAATCTCACGAAACAGCATTAACGGATTATCAACGATTAAAAAATAATAAGGATTATGAAATTCAAGAAAGCTATATTGTACAGCGTGTTGGTGCTGGGTGCCGTGTCCGTATCCGCTCAGGAAATCGCATACGATTTCACGCCGCATTGGTATGTCCAGGGCCAGTTTGGTGGCCAGCATACGCTTGGTGAGGTCAGCTTCAAGAACCTCAACTCTCTCAACGCCCAGCTTGGCCTCGGCTACGAGTTCACTCCCGTCGTAGGCGCTCGCTTCTCCGTCAACGGATGGCAGAGCAAGGGTGGTACCACCGTGTTCAAAGTCAACCCCAACGACGAAGTCACATGGAAGTGGAACTATGTTGCTCCCGCCGTTGACCTGACCGTCAACCTCAGCAACTGGTTCGGAGGCTACAAGTACGACCGCGTGTGCAGCTTCGGCGTCTTCGCCGGTCTGGGTGCCAACGTCGCCTTCAAGAACGACGATGCTCCCACTGCCCAGAACACGCTCACCACCACCTACGGCTACGTCAATCCCATGCAGTATCTGTGGAACGGCACGAAGGCCCATCTGGTCGGCCGCTTCGGCTGCACCGCCGACTTCCGTCTCAGTGACGTTGTCAGCCTCGGCATCGAGCTTGCCGCCAACACCCTTAGCGACAAGTACAACTCGAAGCGTGCCGGCAACACCGACTGGTATTTCAATGCCCTTGCCGGTGTGAAAATCAACCTCGGTGGCACCTACACCACCCGCGTGATTGCCGTTCCCGCCCCTGTGACCAACGCCGAAGAGAAGGTTGTTGAGAAGATTGTCGAGAAGCCCGTCGAGGTGGTGAAGGTGGTTCGCGAGCCCATCCGTCGCGACATCTTCTTCAAAATCAACAGCACGGTCATCTCCGAGGTCGAAGGTGTGAAGGTTCAGGACATTGCCGACTACCTGAAGAAGTATCCCGATTCGAAGGTTTCCGTCTCCGGTTATGCTGATGCCGGCACGGGTAACGACAGAATCAACGACCGTCTGGCTGCCCAGCGTGCCGAGAAGGTCATGAACGTCCTCGTCCAGAAGTACGGCATCTCCGTTGACCGCATCTCTTACGAAAGCCATGGCTCACGCGTCCAGCCGTTCCAGGAGAACAACAAGAACCGTGTCACCATCTGCATCGCCGAGTAAGACAGAACCCAGATCACAAACTAATTTAGTTTAATCCATCCCCATTCTGCCCTATTTCCTTATTTTCTTAGGGAATAGGGCAGAATATATTATAATGATGAATATGAAGAAAACTTTACTACTCACTTTAGCTTTAACTATCACCCTTGCGGCCAGTGCCCAGCTGAACGGCAACGGCTACTACCGTGTGCAGAACACCGTCACGGGCCGCTACGTCAAGGTGGCGGACGACCGTGGCAGCATCAACGTCCAGGCAGGAGCTGCCGACCTGGGCGCCATCCGCACCGTCAGGGACTTCGAGAACGTCGTTTCCGACCCGGGCACCGTGGTTTACATCGAGCAGATGAGCAGCGTGAGCGCCAACCACTACGACCTGAAGTGCCAGGGCACGGGCGTCCACAACATCATCGGCTACTACCCCCAGGTCAAGGAGTCGCGCAAGGGCGGCACCTACCAGTGCTACGCCACGGCCTACGGCCAGACGGCATACATCGCCGACGAGTACTACCTTGTCGGCGGCCAGGAAGGCGCCTTTGAGGAGATAGGCGTCATCGACCCCAAGGAGACCAAGACCCGCGAATGGTACATCAAGCCCATCAGCCAGGACGACGGCCTGTACTTCGGCCTCACGCCCGAGTGGACCGACGGCACCAGCTACTACTCCACCTTCTACGCCTCGTTCCCCTTCAGCTTCCAGTCAGCGGGCATGAAGGCCTACTACATCAGCGCCATCGACAGCGAGTACGGCATCGTGGTCTGGCAGGAGGTGACCGGCGAGGTTCCCGCCAGCATGCCCGTCATCGTCATCAGCCCGTCCGACGGCCCCGCCAACAACCGCCTGGACATCCACACCAGCAGCGCCAAGCCCGCCTCGGACAACCTGCTGCGCGGCGTCTATTTCGACATGGAGAAAGGGCCCCACGCCAACCGCACGTCCTACGACGCCGGCAGCATGCGCGTGTTCGGCCAACTAGCCGACGGCTCGCTGGGCTTCAGGAAATCCGACCTCAGCTACATCCCCGCCAACAAGGCCTACCTCCCCGTGCCCGCCAACGCGCCGGCCGAGCTGAAAATCATGACGAGCAAGGAGTACGACGACTTCCTCACCGCCATCGAGGAGAACAAGCGCGACACCATCACCGTCCGCGTCAACAACGCCACCAAGTTCTATGGCGAGGATAATCCCCAGTTCACCTACACGCTTGAGAACGCCCCCGAAGGCGTGACGGCCGAGACCCTGCTTGCGCAGCCCGTCGTGACCACCGAGGCCGGCAAGTTCAGCGATGTCGGCACCTATGCCATCACCGCCTCCGGCGCGGCCATGGACAAGTGCGTGTTCATCTACATCGACGGCCGGCTCACCGTCAAGAAGGCCAGCCAGACCATCGAGAGCGACAAGCTGTCCATCGAGGTGGAGGTGTCGAAGGAAGTCACCTTCACGGCAACCTCCAGCAGCAACCTGCCCGTCACGGCCACCGTGGCCAACAAGACGCTGGCCAGCGTCAGCAAGGAGAACAACACGTTCACCGTCACCGGCCTGATGCCCGGCACCACCACCATCAAGCTCACGCAGGCCGGCAACAGCAACTACGAGGCTGCCGAGACCCAGGTAATAAGCGTCACCGTCACGCCTGGCAGCGGCATCGAGCGTGTCACCGTCGCCGACGACAGCGAGGTCTATGACCTGCTGGGCCGCAAGGTGTCCGACACCTCCAAGCTGAAGGGCATCTACATCGTAGGCGGCCGCAAGGTCATCTTCTAAGCCTGCTGCGACAACGCTACGGACCAAGAGAGCAGGAGAGCCGCCCCCCGACTGGAGCGGCTCTCCTGATGCTTATAGGATGGGGTACGCGAGAAGATACAGAAAGGGCCTTCCCGCAGAGAGGAAAGGCCCATCTGCTCTGCAGCGGAACGTTTCAGTCATGGGGACGGAACGTTTCAGTCATGGGAGCGGAACGTTTCATCGCAACGGGATAAAGGCGGGGGATTACAAATCCCCCTATTCATGTGTTGCGGATTGCAAATCCGCAACAACAGGCCCGTCGGGGTTGCAAATCCGCAACAACAGGCAGCAATAAAAAATACCCCCGCTATCCTCACGGACGGCGGGGGCTGGTGCACCTCTATTGTTCAACTTGAAAAGTAAGCTTCCTTCTATCGGGAAGGCTTGGTAATTACAAGCCCCGAAGGGCGCAACAGAAAGAATATCCCCTGTGCCGCCCCGTCGGGGCTTGGATAGAGGGGGGACTTTTAGCGGGCAACAATCGTTTTGAAAAAGGGTATTCTCTTAGAGGATAGTCTTTTCGACGACGCGTCCGTCGAAGAGGTTGATGATGCGGGAGGCGTAGCCGGCGTCGCGCTGGCTGTGCGTGACCATGACGACGGTGGTGCCCTGCTGCCAGAGCTCGGTGAGCAGGTTCATCACCTCCTTGCCGTTGGTGCTGTCGAGGTTGCCGGTGGGCTCGTCGGCGAGGATGAGCTTGGGCCCGGAGATGACGGCGCGGGCAATGGCCACGCGCTGCTGCTGACCGCCGGAGAGCTGGTTGGGGAAGTGCTTGGCACGGTGGCTGATGCCCATGCGGGCCATCATCTCCTTGGCGCGCTGGTGGCGCTCGGCCACGGGCACACCCATGTAGAGCAGCGGCAGCTCGATGTTCTCCTGCACATTCAGCTCCTCAATGAGGTTGAAGCTCTGGAAGACGAATCCCAGCAGTCCCTTGCGGATTTCGGTGCGCTGGTCCTCGGTCATCTGCGAGACGTCCGTCCCGCCCAGCACGTATGTTCCCTCGGTGGGGTTGTCGAGCAGGCCGAGGATGTTGAGCAGCGTCGATTTGCCGCAGCCCGACGGGCCCATGATAGCGACGAACTCGCCTTCGTTCACTTCGAGCGTCACGTCGTTGAGCGCCCAGGTTTCCACTTCTTCCGTACGGAAGACTTTCTTCACACTTTTTGTTTCAAGTAATGACATAGTTGTTAAAAATTAAAAATTAATAATTAAAAAATAAAGATAAAAAAACATTGTTTTTAATGAAGAATGAAAAACTTTTTTAATGAAGAATGAAGAATAAATAGCTTTGCCGACGGGAACGTCTGCGGAAGGGGAATAGCAGATTACAAAACATTTTATTTTTCATTCTTCATTTTTCATTTTTCATTGTGCGAAGCACATTATTCGCTCTTGACCACGTCGGCGGGGTTTTCGCGGGCGGTGCGCCAGACGCGTGTGCCTACGCAGAGGGCGATGAGCAGGGCGGTGGCGACGAGGATGGTGGCGAAAACCCACCACGAGAAGGCGGTGCGGCGGGTGTAGCTCTCCAGCCAGCTGTGCATGACGATATAACCGACGGCGAAGGCGACGGCAGAGCTGACGACGAGGATGAGGCCGTACTCGCGCACGAACATATTTAATATGTCGTGCCGTTTGGCGCCGTGAATCTTGCGGAGGGCGATCTCCTTGCGGCGCTGGCGGCAGGCAAGGGTGATGATGCTATAGACGCCGAAGACGGCAATGACGATGCAGACGACGGTGACGGCGGTGAGCAGGCGGGAGAGGTTCTCGTCGCTGCGTATCTGGTCGCGGAAGTTGTCCTCGCCGAACTCTAAGCTCCAAGGCAGTTCGGGGTAGGGCTCCATCATCTCCTTGATGCGCCGCACGACGTTGGCCTTCTGCTTCGGGTCGAAGGTGAAGGCCACGTAGTTCGTGCGGGAGTCTATCTGCTCTTTTTCATGAGAGTTCATCGGATAGAAAGCGAAATAGATTTTAGAATCACCATGAACATCGGTAAAGAGAATGTCGCGGATGACGGCGATGACGGTGCCGGTGAAGGTGTCGCCGTCGTAGGTCCCGTACTCAACGGTCTGCCCGACGGCTTGGGTCAGCCCCAGCCTGTCGCGGACGGTCTCGGTGAGGATGAGCTGGTTGGGCAGCCAGTTGGCCTCGCGGGGCAGCGTGCCCTCCACGACGGTAAAGCCGTTGACGGGGCTGTCTGGGTCGATTAAGCCACGCCGGAGCGTGGGATAAGTCCATTCGTCCTCGGGATGGAGGCGTAGCTTGAATCCCTCATATTCCCACGTATAGCTGGCCATACACCGTCCGTGCTCCATTACCTCCTCTACGCCCGGGATGGCGCGCAGCTTCGGGATAAGGCCTTTGTCGTTCATCTGGGCGCGGCTGGTGTTGACGAATTTATCATTTTCATAGTAGCTGGGCAAGTCGATGCGGAAGCATGCCACATTGCGGTAGTTCACGCCCCAGTCGAAGGCACGCAGGTGGTGGAACTGCTTGAGCATCATGGCGGCGCAGAAGACGAACATGAGGCCGATGGCGAGCTGCACGCCCGTGCTGACGCTCATGAACGTGTGGTTGGAGCGCTGGCTGGTGTGGATGGAGCGGTTGAAGGCGGCGTTCTTCACGATGACGACGGCCACGATGCAGACGGCGAGGCAGAGCACCAGCGCAACGGCCATGAAGATGATGGACCAGGTGAAGATATAGCCGCCTGTGCGGATGTTGGCGTAGGTGGCAAAGACGTCGTGCAACAGCCAGACGCCCAGCATCCCGAGCGCCGCCGCAGCCAGCATCACTAAGAGGGCCTCCATGCTGAACAGCACGACCAACCCGACGCCGTTCTCGCCGTGGACGAGGCGCAGCGCCATCTCTCTGCGGCGCATACGCAGGCGGTTGACGAAGAGCGTGATGAAGTTCACCAGCGCACACACCACCAGCATGATACTGATATAAAGGAACGTGCGCAGGTGGTCGTAAGAGAGCGAACCCTCGGAGTCGTAGCCGCGACGGTGTGAATCCGTCAAGGGAAGGGGCACTAGATTCATCCTATTGAGGTGTTCGCCGAACTCCTCGCTCAATGTCCTTATCTTCTTGCAGAACGAGTCATAGACGTCCTGACCGGGATAGAGCTTGGTGACGTAGGGCACGAGCGTGCCCGCATAATAACGACTATCCAGCACAGCGATGATGTCCGCATAGATGTCCGAGTGAGGGTCAAGGTCCTCGTAGATGGCGATGATGCTCTGTCCTGAGCCGGCGCCTCCGCCGGAGTTTATCATCAGATTACATTGGGTGGGGTCTTCCGAGCCGTAGAGACGGCGGGCCAGCGAGGCGGAGATGGCGACGCCCTCGTGCCAATGCTCATAGAAATGCGGGTCGCCCTGCACGATGTTCAGCCCGAACAGCGAAAAGAAACACGAGTCGGTTATCAGTACACGAACCTCCATTTCGTTGTGGAGAATCATCTTGTCACCCACGAACGAGAAGGGCAGCGTACACCACGAGGTGCTCACACACGTTGCGCCCTCCACTTCGGGCATCTCGGCATACTTCATCAGGAACTCGCCCGGCGTACCCATGACGGAGCCGCCCTCGCCCATCGCCATCATGTAGAGGCGGTCGGCGTCGGGCAGGCCGGTGTTGAAGGTGTTCTCGTAGCGCAGCCACAGCGCCGAGAGCGAGAGGCATACGAACCCTACGGCGAGGCCGACGATGGAGATAATGGTTTGCGACTTATAGCGCGTCAGGCTGCGCACGGCAACTTTGAGGTAATGAGCCAATAATTCCCGTTTCATATTATTTTTCATTCTTCATTTTTCATTTTTCATTGCGACGAAGTCGCCTCACTCGCTCTTGATGACGTCGGCGGGGTTTTCGCGTGCGGTGCGCCAGACGCGGCTGCCCACGCTGAGGGCGATGAGTGCGGCGGTGACGACGAGGATGGCGACGAAGACCCAGAGGGAGAGCGGCGTGCGCTTGACGTACTGCTCCAGCCAGCCGTGCATGACGATGTAGCTGACCGTGAAGGCCACGAAGGCGCCGACGGCGAGGATGAGGCCGTACTCGCGGACGAACATGCCGAGGATGTCGCGGAGCTTCGCCCCGTGAATCTTGCGCAGGGCAATCTCCTTGCGGCGCTGGCGGCAGGCAAGGGTGATGATGCTATAGACGCCGAAGACGGCCACGAGCACGGCCACGATGCTGACGATGGTCATCAGCCGTGCCAGGTTGTCCTCGCTGCGCATCAGCTCGCGCCATGCATCCTCGTGCCAGACGACGTCGAAGATCAGGTCGGGGTGTTCGTCAAGCAACGCCGTCAGTTCCTTTTTCAGCTCGGCACGATGGGCAGGGTCGTAGTGCACGGCAATCTTGGAGTCCAGGAATGTCCAGGAAGCCAAACCGATGATATAAGGTTGGGCAGCCTGCGTAGGCGAGTCAAGGTAGAGGTCCTTGACGACAGCCTTCACGGTATAATGGCGCGCTTCGGGGGGATTGTCTCCATAGATGAAATCCGTCGTGGAAATCTGCATCCCTACAGCCGACTCGACGCCCATCAGCTCGCGCGTCCGTTCCGTGATGGCCACTTCGCCTGCACGGGGATTGATCGGCAGCGAGCCTTCCACAACAGTCAGCCCGGACTCCGTCAGGTCGCTATTGAAGCTGATGAGCACCGCGGGCATTCCCTCTTCCTTGATGCGGTCAAACGACATGTCGTTTGCCGTCTCGCCGTCCCGATGCGGCAGCATCTTCAAATCCTGCGTGCCGCCGAACTTGCCGCCGAACATTCCGCTGTACAGCCCGATGGCGTCTTCGCCTGCCCGCTTGGCACTATGCACATAGGGCAGCTTGCGGAGGCGGTCCATCAGTTCTGCATCTACCCCAAGCCTCTCATCGTTATAGCGCAGCTGTCCGTACATCTTTGGTACGTCAGGATGTTCGGGGTCGCGGGTGCCCGTCAGTTCAAAGTGCATGTGGCCTTTGATGTCGTAGCCCCAGTCGGTATTCTTCATGAAGTAGAGCTGCTTGAGCATGAACGCGGCGCAACAGACGAGGGTGAGGCTCATGGCGAGCTGAACGCCTGTGCAGACTTTCGTGAAGGTGTTGTTCCGTCGTCCTCCGCCGGGCATGAGGGAGCGGCGGATGGTGTTGCGGCGCACCACCTCCACGCTGACGGTGGCGATGACGAGGCAGACGGCGGCGATAATCGCCATGAAGAGCAGGGCGCTACCCAGTATGTAGCCGCCCGCGAGGTCGATGCCGGCATACTGCGCAAAAACGTCCTTTACAACATACGTCATCACCAGGCCAAGCCCCAGCGCCATGATGAGCGTGAGCGACAGCTCCACGACGAACTGCGCGAGCAACATGCGCGGCCGGGCGCCGTGCACCATGCGGAGCGCCATCTCACGCTGGCGCCCGCGGACGCGGATGAGGAACAGCACAAGGAAGTTGATGAACACGCAGGCCACCAGCAGCACGCTCACCAGCTGGAAGAAGCGCAGGTGCTCGAGGCTGAGGTTGTCCTTATGGAGTGCGACACTTTTCAGATAACGGTTGGCGCGATGGATAGGGATGAGCTTGATTTCTCCCTTGCGCAGCGTTTCGTTGTCGATGGCGTTCAGCTTGGCCTCAAAGTCGCGGGGGTCGATGCCCTTCTTCAGCCGGACAAACTGCGACGCTCCCCAATCCTGCCCGTCTTCAACCGTTTCCATCACGGGCATAAGGATTAACATGTCAAACGCCACGCAGGAATGGTGTAAGCCCTTGACAACGCCTTCCACAAGCCAATCTTCGAAATTCGCGTTAAACGGCTTGCCGACGGCACTCTCCACGCCGAAACGCTTGCGGGCATATTCGTCCGAAAGGAGGGTGCAGCCGAAATCCTTTTGTACGTCCGCATGAACCTCACCCTCAAGAAGGGGGATGGAAAACATGCTCATGAACTCCGTGTCGGCCTGTACGCTGCGTGCAGGCAGTTTGTAGCCGAACTTTTCGTTGTATGAGCTACCAAAATAACAGACGGTAACGGCCTCCACTTCGGGGTATTCGTGGCGAAGCGCGATGCTCAGCCGTGCATAGGCATAAGGCAAGGAGTAAACAGTGTTCAAATCGCCGAATCCCTTATCCTGGACCATATAGATGCGGTCGGCGCCCGGGTGGAAGTTGTCGAACGTATTCTCATACCTTATCCATACGCTGGAGAGGGCAAGGCAGACGAAGCCGACGGCGAGGCCGACGATGGAGATGATGCTTTGCGTCTTGTAACGCTCGAGGCTGCGGATGGCAACCGTGAGGTAATGTGCCAGAAGATATGTCTTCATTTTTTCTTAATTCTTAACTAAAAAATCATTCGCTTTTGACGACGTCGGCGGGGTTTTCGCGGGCGGTGCGCCAGACGCGGCTGCCCACGCAGAGGGCGATGAGCAGGACGGTGGCGACGAAGATGAGCAGGTAGTAGTGGGGGCCGACGGTGATGCGGCGGACGTACAGCTCCAGCCAGCCGTGCATGATGAGGTAGCCCGCGACGAAGGCGACGGCGGCGCTGACGGCGAGAATGATGCCGTACTCGCGGACGAACATGCCGAGGATGTCGCGCAGCTTGGCACCGTGCACCTTGCGGATGGCTATCTCCTTGCGGCGCTGGCGGCAGGCCAGCGTGATGATGCTATAGACGCCGAAGACGGCGATGAGGATGGCGACGAGGGTGACGAGCAGGAGCAGGTGGCCCAGGTTCTGGTCGCTCTCGGTCATTTCCTTCATGATTTCGTCGGCGTACTTCAGCTCCCACCGTATCTCGGGGAAGCTGTCCATCAGCTCCGCCACCTGCGCCTCCATCTCCTTCTTCATGCCGTGGTGGTAGGCGAACTGGACGAACTGCGCGTGATCGCGGTAGTAGTTCCTCTCGTCCTCGCCGACGCGGTAGATGAAGATGGGGAAGATGCGCGAGTCGCTTCTGATGCTGCGGGCGGTGACGTTGCGGACGACGGCGCCGATGATGCCCGTCTTCTTGCTCTTGTCGCCGTGGCCGCGGTACCAGACGGTCTTGCCGACGGCGCCGTCGGCGAGGCCGAGGCGGTCGCGCGTCTGCTCGTCGATGACGACCTCCGAGGGGTTCCACGTGTCGTAGCGGGGCAGCGTGCCCTCAACGACGGTGAAGCTGTAGATGGGGTCGCCGGGGTCGTAGAGGCCGCGGTAGTTGGAGACCTCGACGAACTCGCTCCCGGGGTCTTCGCTGAGGCTGACCTCGTAGCCGCGGCTCGACATGCCGAACATCCAGAAGTTCCAGTCGCGGCTGACGCGTTCGATGGCGGGCAGGGCGGCGAGACGCTCGGGGATGCCGTTGTCGTCGATGTGGTGCTTCATGTCGAAGTTCAGGTGGTCGGCGGGACCGATGGTGAGGTAGGCGCGGTCCTTGATGGCGACGCCGTTGTCGGTGTTGCGCATGAACCAGAGCTGGCGCAGCATCACCACGGCGCAGAAGACGAACGTGAGGCTGACGGCGAGCTGCACGCCGATGCTGACGGACGAGAAGAGGTGGCGTCGTGCCGCCGCAGGGCTGATGGACGACGAGAGCGTGCGGCGGCGCACCACCTCGACGGCGCCGAGGCTCAGCACGAGGCAGACGGCGAGCACGCCCACCATGATGACGAAGGCGCCGAGGGTGACGTAACCGCCGCCCATCTCGATGCCGGCGAAGGCGGCGAACACGTCGCGCAGGCAGAACACCAGCAGCACCCCCAGCGCCGTGGCCGCGCCCAGCGTCACCCCCAGTTCGGTGGCGAACATGCTGACGAGGCCGCGATGGCTGGAGCCGTGCACCAGGCGCAAGGCCATCTCGCGCTTGCGGCCGCGCAGGCGGTTCAGGTAGAGGGTGAGGAAGTTGATGAGGGCGCAGACGGTGAGCAGGACGGAGATGAGAAGGAACGCGCGCATGTGGGCGTAGGAGAGCTTGGCGTTGTCCTTCCAGCGGCCCATCTTGGTTATCGGCTCTATCCTGCCGTGCAGGGGCTCGGTGCCCTCCCACTCCACGTGCTCGTAAATCTTCTTCTCGAACGAGGCGCGGACGTCGTCGCCCGGTGCGAGGCGGACGAGCGTGGGCTGCCAGCTGCCGCGCGAGTCCAGTTCGGCGTCGTCGGGCATGATGTAGGCGATGTCGAAGGTGAATGAGCTGTGGCGGCTGAAATCCTTCACGACGGCTTCGATGACGGCCTCGGCGCTCCCTTCAATCTTGACCTTGCGGCCGACGGGATTCTCATCGCCGAACTTGCGGCGGGCGAACGACTCGCTCAAAGCAAGATGGTAGGCGTCGCCGCCCTTGTTGGTCGTCCAGAAGTCGGCGGGGCCATAGACGACGTCGAAGTGGAAGAACGCGGCGAAGGTCTTGTGAATGTCGATGAACGCCACCTCTTCCTTCACGCCGTCGATTTCCAAATCGACGGTTGACTGCTGGTTGAGGCACCAGGCCTCCACCTCGGGCCATTCGTTCATGGCCTGACGGAGTCCGCCGGGGACGGTGAGGGTGAACTCGCCGCTGCGCCACTCGCCGCCCAGGGCGTAGGTGCGCTCGGGGGCGTCGATGGGGAGGTCGGTGTTATAGGTGTTGTCATAGCGAAGCCAGAGGGCAGAGAGGGAGAGGCAGACGAAGCCCACGGCCAGCCCGACGACGGAGACGATGCTCTGCAGGCGGTAGCGCTGCAGGCTGCGCAGGGCGATGGTGACGTAGTGATGAAAAAGTGAAGTGTTCATTTTCTTAGTTAAGAGCTTAGAGTATTTAGTTAAGAGTTAAGAAAAAAGTTTGGCGGAATCGTCACTTTATCTTTATCTCGCGGGCGTCGCCGAAGGTGTCGTAGCCGGAGGTGATGACGCGGTCGCCGACGCTGAGTCCGTCGATGACTTCGTAGGAGAGGGGGTTCTGGCGGCCGACGGTGATGGGCACGCGCTGGGCGGTGTGGCCGTCGGAGGAGAGGCGGAAAATCCATTTGCCACCCGTGAACGAGTAGAAGTTGCCCTTGGGGATGACGACGGCGGGCTCGGCGGCCGAGAACTCAATCTTTGCCTGATATCCCTTGCCGATGCGGGCGTTGGCGGGCATGGAGTCGGTGAAGACGAGGTCAACGGCGAAGGCGTGGTCGCGCACCTCGGGCACGATGCGGCTGATGCGCAGGGGATAGAGGGCGTCGGCATAGCTGACGGTGGCCAGCTGGCCCACGGAGAGCTTGTCGATGTAGTACTCGTTGAGCGACGAGGCCAGGCGGAAGCGGTCCATGATTTTTATCTCGCCCACCTCGCTGCCGCTGCCGATCTTCTGTCCGGGCACGCCATTGATGTTGCTGAGCTGTCCGTCGCAGGGTGCGCGGACGATGAGGTCGCGCAGCCGTGCCTCGGTGCGGCGCAGGCGCTGCTGCTCGTCGGCCAGCTCGCTGACGGTGCTCTCGGCGTGCAGCGAGGCCAGGGCAGAGTCGCTGCGCAAGCTCTCCAACTGCAGCTCGGCGCTGCGGTGGCGGTAGTTGTACTCGGCTTCGGCCAAGTCCAGTTCGGCGCGGCTCTTGATGCCCATGCGGAACTCCTCCTGGTCGAGGCGATACTGCTTCTCCAGCCGCGAGAGCTCGTAGGTGGTCTGGAGCGTCTGCTGACGGATGGTGATGCGCTTCTGCTTCATCTCCAGCTGCTTCTCCTGCTGCGAGCGGAGGAGGCGGGCGTAGGCGGCGCGCTGGTCGGCAATCTGCTGCTCCAGCTCGGGGTTGGTGAGGACGATGAGTGTGTCGCCCTGGCGCACCATGGCGCCCTCCTCGGCAATGATTTCGCTGACGGTGCCGCCCTCGACAGCCCCCACGCGCACGGTGCGGATGGGCTGGAGGACGCCGTCGGCGTTGACATACTCGGTGAACTCGGCCCGCGTCACCTCGCTGATGGTGACGGCATCGGCGGCAAGGCGCAGCGTCTTGGGACGCAGGCTGACCAGCACAAGGGCTACAATAAGGGCAAGGGCACAGGCTCCGGCAAGGAGCTTTCCGCGATGGCGGACGTACCAGGGGCGTTTGGGAAGGGGAATGTCCATTGTTTATTGGGGGTTAAGGTTTTTTGGGGGGATTAACTGGATTTCCCGGATTTTCCGGATTTTCCGGATTATCCGGTTAGTATTCGTATTCTATGGGGAGGTTCCATTGGAAGTCGTAGGCGGTGAGGCTGCGGAGGGCGTAGAAGAGGCTCCAGTAGGTGCTGAGGGCACTGACGTAGCCGCGGTAGGCGCTGTCCTTCTCGCTGATGGCGCTGTTGAGGTCGAGGATGGTGCTCTTGCCGAGCATGTAGAGGCGGCGGGCCACCTCGTAGCGCTGCTGGGCCGTCTGCATGGTCTTGTGGGCGATGGTGACGCGGCGGTTCTGCAGGTTGAACTGCTTGACCACCTTCACCACGTTCTGCTCGAAGCTCATGGCCGACTGCTCGATGCGGGTGTTGGTGAGGTCGAGGTTTGAGCGTGCCTGCTGCACCTGCCCTCGTCCGCGGCCCCAGTCGAGGATGGGCAGGCTGACGCCCACGCTGACGTACTGCTCGTCCATGAAGCCACGGGTGGCGGTGCGCAGGTCCTCGCCCGTCTGGGCAAGGCCGAGCTGCATATAGACGCTCGCCTTCAGGCCCGTGCTGGCACGGGCGTAGGCCAGACTCTCCTCGCTCTGCAGGCGCTGGCGCTCCCAGCTGTCGGGCTCGGGGCTGTTCTGGAGGGCAAGCGTCATGGCCTGTTCGAGGGGGACGGTGAACTGCGGCACGACGGTGTCGGTGACGACCGTGAGCGGCTCGGAGTCCTTCCTGTTCAGATAGGTACGCAGGAGGTCCTCGGCCTCGTCGCGCGACGCCTGGGCCGAGAGGACGTTGGCCTCCTCGGTGAGTTTGTTCAGCTCCAGCTGGAGCAGCTCGTTCTCGGTAATCGTACCTATATTATATCGCCCGCGCGCGAAGCTGTAGAGCGTGTCGGCGGCGGCGCGGTTGCCGATGGCAATCTCGAGGTTGGTCTGCGCCAGCGCCAGGTTGAAGAAGTAGCTGCACGCCTGCGAGGCGACGAGCTCCATGCTCTCGGCATACTGCTTGCGGGCCTCGCGGTAGCGGAGGGGTTCGATGCGTCGGTCCCAGCGCACGCCGTTGTAGCCGAGGAGGCTGTGGGAATAGACCACGGTGAGGGGCTGGAGGTTGTAGGTGGTGCCCCCGCCGCCGAGGAGGTCGAGACGTCGGGCCGCACTCTTGACGGAGAGCGTGCCGCCCGTGAGCCAGACGTTCTGCGAGAGGTCGAGGGTGAGGTCGGTCTTGAGGTTGTTGTGGCGAACATAGACCTCGGAGCCGTCGCCCAGCGAGACGTAGTCGGTATTGCGGTTCAGATAGGGCGAGGTGGAGACGCTGAGCGAGGGCAGCAGGCTGGCGCGGTAGTTGCGCCACGTCCAGTAGGATGACTGGAAGCTGTGGCGGGCAGCCTGCGCCGAGGGCGACTGCTCTTGCGCAAGGGTGATGACGTCGGCAAGGGAGAGATGGTCTGCCGCAGCAAGGCGGGATGAGGGAAGAAGCACGAGCGCGGCCGTGCAGATGGAGCATAAAATGGGTCGTTTTTTCATACCTTTTCGTTTTTAGCTCCACAAAGGTATAGGTAAATTTTTTTGACTTGTGCAAGAAAATCGGACTTTTTTTTATTTTGACCAAAAATTGTTCCATTTTGGAACACTTTTTTTTTCGCTCTTCCCGTTTTTTGGGATTTTGCTTGCATAAATCCGGTTTTCGCCGTTACTTTGTGGCGTAGTTTTATCAGCCCATCCATCCATGATTCAAGCACGCATACTCATCATCGACGACAACGTGGCCGTGCTGCAGTCGCTACGCCTTGTGCTGAAGGGAGCCTTCAGCACGGTGGTGGCCGTCAACGACCCGCAGCTCATACCTGCTATAATAAAAGAGGAGAACACGGACGTCGTGCTGCTCGACATGAACTTCGGGCGCGGGAAGATGGACGGCAAGGACGGCCTCTTCTGGCTGGACCGCATCAAACGCCGCAGCGGCCTTGAACGTCCGCCCTCGGTGGTGCTCATCACGGCCTTCGGCGACATCGGCCTGGCCGTCGATAGCCTCAAACAGGGCGGCGACGACTTCATACAAAAGCCGTGGGACAACGCCGACCTCATCCAGAAGATAACAGAAGCCGTGGAGAAGCACAGAGCGGCCTCTCCCCTGCCCCCCACCGAAAGGAAGGAAGGAACGAGCGGGAATAACGAGCCATCCGAAAGCCCGGAGCGCCCCTCCCTCACCGACCTTGAGTTTGAGCATATCCGCAAGGTGCTGGAGGAGTGTGGCGGCAACCTGTCGGCTGCGGCAAAGAAGCTGGGCGTCAGCCGTGGGAAACTATATAGAAAAATGAAAAGTCATGGCCTCGCCGTATAGCCAACACTTCACGCGCCACCTCGTCGTCAGCGTGGCGGGCATGACGCTCGCTGCCGCAGGAGCTGCGCTCTGCTTCGGCGGCACGGTCCGATGGCCGGGCAGCGGCGGCGACAACGTGGCCCTCGGCCTGCTGTTCGTCATCCTATGGGCGGTGATGACGCGCCGGCTGTGGCGGCTTGTGCAGGTGCCTCTGCGCCAGATGGGCTTCTTCGTGGGCGCCATGGAGAGCCGCGACACCACCATGCGCTTCCCCTCCACCGACGACCCTGCCCTCGGCCCCGTGCTCGACGACATGAACCGCGTGCTGCGCGCCTACTGCGCCGACCGCTTCGCCATGGAGTCGCAACGGCAGTACTACGACCGCATCCTGCGCGTGATGACACACGAGCTGCGCAACTCCGTCACCCCCATCATCTCACTAACGGACTGGATGCAACAGCAGGACGCCATCTCCGACGAAGACCTCAAGGAGTCCGTAGGCATCATCCACCAGCAGGCCGAGGGCATCCGCAGTTTCCTCGGCCACTACCAGGAGCTGACCCACGTGCCCGAGCCACAGTGGAAGGACTTCCGTGCGCACGAGCTTTTCGACGGTCTGCGGACGACGCTCAGCGGCGAGCCCGCCGCCGCACGCATGCACTTCAGCGTCAGCGGCGACCCCATCATCCACGCCGACGAGAAGCTCATCCGTCTGGCACTGCTCAACATTGTGCGCAACGCCATCCATGCCACCGACGGACAGGCCGACGGCCGCATCAGCCTGACGGTGTCCGACTCGGTGGACGGCGTCCGCATCGTCGTCAGCAACAACGGCCCCCTCATCCCGCCCACGCAGACGGAACAGATTTTCCTCCCCTTCTACAGCACGAAGAAAGAGGGCACGGGCATCGGCCTCGCCCTCTCGCGCCGCATCATGGAGCTCCACGGCGGCACACTCACCTGCGACAGCAATCCTCCCCTCACCCTCTTCACCTTCGCCTTTGCCAAGTAGAAAAGGCAGAGCGCATGGCAAAAAAGAAGTGCCCGCCACAGAGCGGGCACTTCGTGTAAAAATGGAATCGGGCGTCACCAGCCCGTCCATGCGGATGCCGTCAGCGGATGAGGATCTTCCTGCCATCGACGATGTAGAGGCCACGGCTGGCGGGAGCGACGGCACGGCCGGTGAGGTCGAAGTATCGCGTATTAGACGATTCGCTCCTTACGACTTCCTGCGGGGTGACGGAGGTGAGGTCGGCAAACTTGTCCATCAGCACCTTCATCCAGTGGCCGCCGATGACGCTGCGTGCGCGGAAGCTGACCCAACGGCCGGTCTTGGTGTCGTACCAGTCGCTGAGGGGGACGCGCGAAGTGGTGGTGTTGACGTAGCGGTAGAGCGGTTCCAGGAACTGGATGAACGTGCGGTCGTTGTCGGCCATGGCTGCCGTCCACATAATCCAGTCGCTCTTGGTGTAGTCGGCCCGGCTGTCGAGAGGCAGGCCGTAGTTGTTCTGGCGGGTACGGTAGTACTTGATTTCGGTGTCCATGGCGTCGTTGGGAAAGAGGTTTGTGCCCCACAGCTTATCCCACACCATGTTGTACTTCTGGCTCCATGTTCCCTGGCGGTCGTAGGCGAGGCGGTAGTGGTTGCCGTCGTTGGCATCGGCCTCCCACTTGGCGGCCATCTCTGCCGCCCGCTGCATATAGGTGTCGGCCAGCGATTCGTCGCCACGCTGGCGGCAGATCTCGGCAAAGCCGGCGATGCCCATGATGGCCTTGACGGAGAGGTTGCAGTTGTGCGCCCAGTGGCCGGCAAAGTCATCGGTGCAAAGCTGCTCGGCGGGGTCCTGTCCGTACTGGACGAGGTAGTCGGCCCAGCGCTTGAGAATGCGGTAGTAGCGTTTGAGCCAGTCGCCATAGCCCTCGATGCGGCAGATGGTGGCGGCAAGGGTGAGCATATTGCCGCTCTCCTCGAGCGGCATGTCGCCGCCATAGACCTGCCCGTTGGCAAGAGGATAGGTGCCAAGGTCGTGGGCGGCAAACTGCTTGCTCCACTTGCCGGTGGCGCTGTACTCGAAGATGCTCGTCATCATGGCCTTCTGCAGCTCATAATTATAAATAAGGAAGAGCGGCGCCGAGGGATAGGTGAGGTCAACGGTGTTGACGCAGCCGTTGGAGTTGTTCTCCTTGGAGAAGAAGAGGAGCCGTCCGCCGTCGTCCTCGAAGAGCTTGTGGGCGGCAATGACGTGGCGGTAGGAGGCGCTGAGGAGCTCGGCATAGTGGGCGTTGGCCGAGGCGAGGCCGTCGTCGTAGATGCGGGCGTCCATGGCACGGCAGCGAGCCATGATGTCGGCATAGCCGTCGTGCAACTCATGGAAAGCCTCGAAGATGGTCTTGCCGTTGCGGGCCCAGTAGCCCTTGTAGTTCTTCTTGAAGTACTGGATGTCGAAGACCTCGTCGTAGCCGACCATCATGAAGGACGAGGCCTCGGCGGTGGTGCCGAAGTCGTGGGCATAGGCAAGGCTGGGGAACTGCGACTCGTTCTGCGTGGTGACATCGGTCTGCGAGGTGGGCAGCGTGCCGGAGGAGAGGAAGGCGTTCTCCATGTCGCCCAGCGGGGCGATGCTGACGGCTCCGTCGAAGGCGGGGATGTAGAGATAGCCCCAGTCGATGCTGATCTGGTCGCCCGCACGGCCGAGGATGCGTTGGTCAACGGAGCCGGATTTGATGTACGGGGTGTTGCCTTCGGTGATGATTGACGAGACCGTGGCCTGCGTCATCTCGTTGACCACCATCTGGGGCGTGGTGGCGACGAGGAGCTGGCAAGCGTGAGGAGCGCCGTCGGTGCTGCGCACGCGGGTGGAGATGTAGTTGATGGGGGTGGAGAGAAGGTCGAGGTCGTCGATAATCATGGGCGCCGTGAAGACGACGTCGAGCTCGACGGGGCCGCAGGCGAACGTGTAGTAGGTGTTGGTGGCGAGGACATCGACGGACTTCTGGGTGGCGGTGATGACGTTGCCGACTTTCTGCCAGGTGTTGGCGTAGAGGCCGAAATCGACATAGGCGCCGCCATTGGTGTTGTGGCAATGGGCCGCGATGATGTTGTCGCCCTCGTGGAGCAGGGCCAGCTGGGTGCTGGTGAGACGCTGCTTCTCGCCCTGCAGCCACGTCTCGCCCGTGCGGACGACACGGGTGCCGTTGATGAAGAGCTCAAAGACATCGTCGTGCGAGAACATCACCCAGAGTTCGCGCTGTAGGTCGTCGGCCGTGAGGGTGACGGTGCGGCGGATGTAGATGTCGCTATTGGTGGCTGTCCACGCGTGGCGGACGCGCGGGTATTCGCCCGCGGTGCCCCAAGCGGCCTCCTCGACCGCCCAGCTGCCGTCATCGAAATCAGCTGCCGCCCACGCGGTACCGGTCTGGGTGGTGTAGCTGACACGTCCTTTCCAGGCGGTCTCGTCGGTCATGGGTGCAACGGCGGTGAGCAGGCACTCGCGTTCGGAACCCATCCAGCGGTAGGTGGTGCCATCGACGCGCAGCAGGCCGTCCCACGCCTTCTCGGCATCGCTCCAGTGGCGCGTGGTGCCGTCGGTAAGGCGGTCGTAGGGCGACCAGATGGAGAGATAGGGGTCGTGGAGGATGAGCGGAACAGAGGGCAGGCGGAGACTGACAGCCTGGTAGGGTTCGAAGATATCGGCCGTCTGGGCTGAGATGCCGGTCGTCAGAAGAAGGCTGAGAAAAGCCAGTGGCTTGAAAAGTTTCATAGGGTGTAGATGAGAATTTGAAAAAGCGGGGGACGCGGCCTCCGCGCCCCCGCCTGGGAAATGGGTTCTATTGGGATTACTTCACAATGACTTTCCTGCCATCGCGGACATAGACGCCGCGGACGGGCTGTGCCACCTCGATGCCCTGCAGGTTGTAGAGCTTACCGGTCTGAGCGGGCTCGCCAGCGATGACATCCTGGACATGGCTCGGGTCTTCCTTGTAGTAGATGAGGCGGAAGTTGTCAACAACCACCCAGTCGCGGAAGTTCTCGAAGTCCTTGTTGACACCGATGGTGAGTTCGCCATCATCGCCTACCTCGACAAGCAGTTCAACCTTGTAGAGGTTGTTCTGGAAGAAGTTGACAGCCTGATAGACCCACTCGGGGACTTCGCCAGCCACGGTGGCAGCACCTTGGCCGGGAGCCATGTCGCGATAGTCGGTCAAGCTGGGGAGGAGAGTCTCGTAGTCCTCCTTTGCAAAGACATAGAAGTAGGCCTCGCGGTTGAGTTCGTCGCCATTGGCGAACTTTTCGATGTGGCCGGGGACATGCTCGCCATCAATCTCGTTGCTGTTGTGGTCGCCATCGCGGTAGTAGCCGGTGACGGTAGCCTTGTACCAGCCTGCGGGCAGGTCATAGACGACCTGGCTGAGGTCGAAGTAGGTCATGTTCCAGCACTCGTAGGTGAAGTCGGGATAGTTGCCTCCACGGCCCCAGATGCCGTGTGTGCCGTCCTCGGAAGAGGCGACGACCCAACCGGACTCGTCCATATTCTCGCGCTGGCTGAAGTTGGGCACGTTGATGCGGTAACTCATGTCGATGGGGTTGGCAGCGGTGGCCGTCTCGGCGATGGCGTCGCGCTCGGCACGGCTGACAAGCACCCACTGGTTGTCGGGATTGTCGGAGCCGGTGAGGTCGGTATCGACGCGTACGGCTGTTCCGGGACGCCAGCCGAGGAGGCAGGTGGCGGAGTCGGCGCGGACGATGTTGTAGATGCCGTTGCCGAGGGATTCGAAGACCCAGTCGTCGCCACCGGTGTCCATGTAACCGCCGAAGTTGAGGTATTCGCTGGTGCCGCCGTTGTTCAGATAGGTGTCGAGGCGGAAGGCGTTGCCGTCGGTCTCGCTCTGCTCAAGGGCAATCTCGATGCCGGGCCAGCCGAGGGCAGCATGTGCGCCCCAGTCGTCGCCACCGCAGAGGAAGCGGCCCTGACCGATGTTGTAAAAGTAGTACTTCTCGCCAGCAACGGGTTCGCTGCCCTCCCAGAGGCGTGGGCCGCGCTCGGCGTTGTAGAGCTTGCGGGCAATCTGCAGCATGCTGAGGGCTGCGCTGTAGTCGGCAGCATCGGCTGCGCTGTCGAAGCGCTTCTGGGCCTCGGAGACGGCCGAAGCAAAGTCGTAGTACTTGTTCTCGCCGTTCTTCTCCATTTCCTGACGGCAGAGCTCGATGGTCTTGTTGAAGTTCTCAATGTCCTTGCCAGCAGCCTTGACGACGGCGAGCTTGTTGTTGAGTTCCTGCATGGCGTTGCCGATGACTTCGGGATCGGTGGAGTCGAGGGCGGCCACAGCGGCGTTGTAGGCGTCGAGGTAGAACTGGGGTTTCAGGCCGTCGTAGGCGTCAGCCTCAGCAATGACCTTCTTCAGGTTCTCAATGAGGACGGAGACATCGACGTTGTCGCCATAGTAGGTGAGGTGGAAGTTGTCGAAGACAGTCCAGTCGTCGCCCACGCCGCCGGTCTTCTCGATGCCGATGCGGAGGGTGCCGTTGGTGACGATGACCTGGATTTCGGGATTCCAGTAGTAGCCGGCATAGAAGGCGTTGGCTGCGTTACCGAGGGCCTTGCCGCCGTCGCCGATGAAGAAGTAGCCGTCGTGCTCGTCCTCGAACATGCTCTCGATATATTCGTCCTGCATCTGCTCACAGATGGACATGAGGGGAGCGCTGACCTCGTTGGCGTAGTAGAAAGCACGAATCACCTCCGAGCCATCCTCGTGCTTAGGAACGATGGCGCTGGTGGAGCCGTCGCGATAGTAACCCTGCACGGAGAGGCCGTAGGTGCCGTTAGGCAGACCGGAGATGTCCTGATAGAACTGGCCGACTGCGCCGTTCCAGCTCTCCACAGCACGGTTGGCGGGGTTGATGCCCCAGCGGTCGCCACCGATGGCATAGCCGTTTCCGCCTGTGAGGGTGCTCTTCCAACCCGCGTTGCGGTCGTCCTGATTGGCGAAGTCATAGCCGCCGACGAGCCACGTGGCATCCTTGGGGTTGTCCTTGGTGGCCTTCAGCATGTCGGCCATACGCTCTTCCTTGCTGACGAGCTGCCAGAAGCCGTCGAGTGCATAGGAGAGGTAGGTGTCGCTGCCGTCTTCCTCGAAGCCAGCCTCGACACCGAGGACAACGCCTCCGTCGAGAGCCTCGATGACGTAGAGGTTGCTGGCAGAGTAACCGGCTACGTCGGGATAGGAGGTGATGGTCCATTCGGAGACCTCATCGCCGGTGTCCATGTAGCCCTGGTTGGTCAGCGCGTTGATGCTGTGGTTGTGGCCGAAACGGGGGTCGAGCTGCCAGAAGCCTCCTTCGAGGGGCTTGATGACGACGTCGAAGCCCACCTTGTCGAGCTGGGCGCGGGTTGTCCACGAGTCGATGTCGCGGCGGTTGTGCTGCAGCCACATGCCGGACTCTACATTGTAGAGATAGTAGGTGCCACCCTCCTCAGGCAGGACGGAGCCTGTCCACGGAGAGTCGGTCTTGACGGTTTGCGCCTGCACGGCCATTGCGGCAGTCAGGCCCATTGCGAAAAGAAGTAAACTTTTTCTCATGCTTGTTTGATTTTTTAGGTGAAACATATTTTATCTGGATTGTTTTCGAATAATCGGAGGAAGTCGGAGTATGCTGAAAAACGGGATTTACCGGAGGGACTGGATGAAAGGGATTGGCTGGGGGTTAGCGGCGCGAGAAGAATTTTGTCGTCTTGCCGTTTTTGTTCTGCCTGATGCGGATGCCTTTCTCTGAGGCACTGGCTGTCAGCCGGCGTCCGGCGGTGTCGAACACAGCTTCGCCTGTGACAGCCGTTGAGCGTGGGGCGCTGACAGAGGAGTCGTCCGTCAGGCGAGGACGGATGATAGAGTCAGGAGTGAGGGTGAGGACGCCACCATCGTCTAACATCATGGTGCCAATGTACATGCGGCGGGGATAGACGGCATTAGAGCCGTGGTGGGCGTGGAAGACGATGCGCATACGTCCCTCCTTGTCGGTGAAGAACGAGTGGTGACCGGTGCCGAAGAGCCCCTCGACGTTCTGGACGATGGGGTTGTTGCGGTACTTTGTCCATCCGCGCTGGAGGCTGCTTGACGTAGCGTAGCCGACGCCGTACCAGGGACTCTGGAAGTCGTTGGCCGAATAGGTGAGGTAGTACTTCCCGTTGTAGGGCACGACGAAGGGGCCTTCGGCCACTTTGCCCAGCTTTCTCTCCCACCCTGAGGTAGCGCTGAGGACGCGGCGAAGCGAGGTGCCCTCGGCCGGACCGAGGCCGTCGTCGGCCAGGTCGCAGCTCCAGATGACGTTGCCGTCGGTGAAACGGACGAAGAAGAGGTACATCTTGCCGTCCTCGTCGGTATAGACGGTTCCGTCGATACACTTCTCGTCGCCGATGAGTGCCTCCAGCAGATAGCCGCCCTGCTGGACGAAGGGTCCCGTGGGGCTGTCGGAGGTGGCGACGAAGAGGTGTTCCTCGGCAGAGTAGTACATATAATAGGTGTCGCCGCGCTTATAGACTTCGGGGGCCCAGAACCATTGTGTGGCGGTGGTGTTGTGCTTGTCGAGGGCGAGACCGCCCAGCGTCCACGTCTGCAGGTCGGTGGACGTATAGACTTCGATGCCGTCGGCGGCATGGGTGCCGTAGGCATAATAGGTGTCGCCTTCGAGCAAGATGAAGGGGTCGGCCAGCGGCACCTGGCTCTTGCCCTCGTCGCCCATGTGGAGGGCGGGGTCGATGACGGGACGCGCAGCAGAGGCTGACGGATGGTTATTCTTCACCGTAGGCCAGCCGGCCTTGTCCCACACGATGGGGTCCATGAAGGTGACGCGCCCGGCATCGGGGTCTTTCTTCAGATAACCGTGGTAAATCATCCAGTCGGTACCCGCGTCGTCCTGCACGAATCGCGAGTTGTGTCCGGGGCCGGCAACGACGGTATTGCCCGAGAGCATGGAGGAGAAGCCTCCGCTCAGCGCACGGTTGCCCGAGCGGTTGGCGTAGGGGCCGAAGAGGTTGCGCGAGCGGTTGACGACGACCTGATAGGTGCTCTTGGCACCCTCGCAGCAGGTGCCCTGGCTGCCGATGAGCAGATACCAGCCGTTTCGCTTGACGATGTTGGTAGCCTCCATGAAGCCGCTGGCCACCTGCTGCTTCTCGGCGCCCTCCTTGATGGCCAGGCCGTCCTCGGTAAGCTCGATGCCGTAGATGCCGTGGAAGCTGCCCCAGAAGAGATAGTTGCGGCCGTCGTCGTCGGTAAAGAGGAAGGGGTCGATGCTGTTCTCGACGTCAATCTCGCTGCTGATGAAGAGCTTGCCATGGTCGATGAAAGGGCCGCAGGGGACGTCGGCCGTGGCGACGCCGATGCCGCACTCCCACGTGCCGCCCCACTTCGACTTGCTGTAGTAGAGCAGCCACTTGCCGTTCACATAGTTGATTTCGGGGGCCCAGATGCCTCCGCCGGGCACCATCTGCGGGCGCGTGGCATCGGTAAAGGCCGTGCCCATATACTCCCAGTCCAGCAGGTTGAGCGACTTGTAGATGGGCACATTGTGGATATCCTCGGTGGCATAGAGCCAGTAGGTGCCGTCGGCATCGCGGATGACGGTGGGGTCGGGCAGGCTACGGTCGATAATGGGATTGGAATAGGTGTCCTGCGCCACCAAAGGAGCTGCAGACAGGAGACCCAGTATGAAAAGTAAACAAGTCTTGCGCATGATACAGAAACGATTTAATGACTATTATGGCGCGAAGATAAAGGTTTTTTTTCACTTGACAAAAAAAAGGTAGAAAATAAGCATCTTTGGGTGTTCATTTTCCCGAAGATGTTTTTTTTGAAAAATATCTGGTACTTCTTTTTGCTACTGAAAAAATAAATGGTTACCTTTGCCCACGAAAAATTTACAGACATTCGGAAAACTCCAGTACAAACCTATAAAACGTAGAAAAATTATGACCCAACTACTATTCCTTGGCAGCATTGGAATGCCAGAATTGATTATCATCATGCTGATTGTGTTGCTCCTGTTCGGTGCGAAGAAGATTCCCGAGCTGATGAATGGCCTGGGCAAAGGCGTCAAGAGCTTCAAGAAAGGCATGAAGGAGGTGGAGGACGAAATCGACAAAATCGATACCGACGTCTCCGACGACAAGAAGTAATGCGCACACACACTCAACCACCAATTTATTAACTTTATTAATCCAATTCCATTATGTCTGAAAAGATTTCAAGGAGAGAATTTCTTCAGCGCGGAACGGCTGCAGCCATCGGCCTGACCGTAGTTCCCAACACCATCCTGGGCAAGAGCCATGCACACATCGCCCCCAGCGACAAGCTGAACATCGCCGGCGTGGGCGTCGGAGGCATGGGTAATGCCAACCTGCGCAACATGGAGCGGACGGACAACATCGTTGCCCTCTGCGACGTTGACTGGGACTATGCCAAGGACGCCTGGAACCGTCACCCGAAAGCCAAGAAGTACCGCGACTTCCGCCGCATGTACGACGAGATGGGCAAGAGCATCGACGCCGTCCTTGTGGCTACCCCCGACCACACGCACGCCATCGTGGCCGCCAACGCCATTGCTATGGGCAAGCACGTCTATGTGCAGAAACCGCTGACCCACACCGTCTATGAGTCCCGCCTGCTCACCAACCTGGCCAAGAAGTATCAGGTGGCCACGCAGATGGGCAACCAGGGCGCTTCGTCCGAAGACAGCGACCTCGTTTGCGAATGGATATGGAACGGCGAGATTGGCGAGGTGACCCGCGTCGATTGCGCCACCGACCGTCCCCTCTGGCCGCAGGGCCTCAACACGCCCACCGAGAAGATGCCCATCCCCTGGGGTCTTGGCGGTCCCGAAGGCTGGGACCTCTTCCTCGGCCCGGCCAAGTATCGCCCCTACAACCGTGCCTATCACCCCTGGGACTGGCGCGGATGGTGGGACTATGGCACCGGCGCCCTCGGCGACATGGCCTGCCACATCATGCAGGTGGCCTTCAAGTCGCTCAACCTGCTCTATCCCATCAGCGCTGAAGGCAGCTCGACACCCCTCTTCCCCGACTGCGCTCCCAATGCCCAGCACGTCAAGCTCACGTATCCCGCCCGCAAGAAGTTCCACAAGGTCAACATGCCCCAGGTGGAAATCCATTGGTACGACGGCGGCCTGCTGCCCGAGTTCCCGAAAGGCTGGGACTCCACCAAGAGCCTCATGCGCGAAGGCGGCGGCGTCACCATCTTCCACGGCACCAAGGACACCCTCGTCTGCGGCTGCTACGGCCAGAAGCCGTTCCTCCTCTCCGGCCGCGTGCCCAACGCTCCCAAGATTGAGCGCCGCGTAGGCACCAGCCACGAGCAGGACTGGATCCGCGCCTGCAAGGAGAGCCCCGAAAACCGCGTCCTCACCAAGAGCGACTTCTCCTTCGCCGGCCCGTTCAACGAAATGGTTGTCATGGGCGTGCTGGCCGTGCGTCTGCAGGGCCTCAACCGCACCCTCCAGTGGGACGGCCTGAACATGCGCTTCACCAACATCGGCGAGAACGAGCAAATCAACCTCAAGCAGACCGAGATGAAGGTTATCGACGGCGACCCGAAGATGACCACCATCGACAACAAGGTCAACGCCCTGGCCTACGCCTCGGAGCTCATCAAGCACACCTATCGCGACGGCTGGACGCTGCCCGACATGCCTACGTTCTAAAAAACACCTATTTTAATTAATAAAAGCAACAACAAAATGAAAAAGTCATTATTTGCAGCAGCTTGCATGGCCCTTGCTCTGCTTGCTGTGTCATGCGGAAACAAGCCCAAAGAATCTGCCAAGAAGGAAGTAGCCTTCGAAGTGGCCGGCAAGCAGTTCACCGTCGATAAGGACGGCTACGTCACCATCTTCGACGGCACGTCGCTCGACGGCTGGCGCGGCTACGGCAAAGACCACATGCCCGCACGCTGGGGCATCGTTGACGGCTGCCTCGCCTTCAAGGGCACCGGCACCGGCGAAGGACAGACCAACGAGGGCGGCGACATCATCTTCGACCACAAGTTCAAGAACTTCACCCTTGAGTTTGAGTGGAAAGTCGAGAAAGGCTCCAACTCGGGCGTCTTCTACCTCGCACAGGAGGTCAAGACTCCCGACGGACAGCATTGGGAGCCCATCTACATCTCCGCTCCTGAGTATCAGATTCTCGACAACGAGAACCACCCCGACGCCCAGCTCGGTCAGGACGGCAACCGCAAGTCGGCATCCCTCTACGACATGATTCCCGCCAAGCCCCAGAACGCCAAGCCCTACGGCGAGTGGAACACCGGCAAAATCATGGTCTATAAAGGCACCGTCGTCCACGGCCAGAACGGCCAGAACGTCCTTGAGTACCACCTCTGGACGCCGAAGTGGACCGAGATGCTCCAGGCCAGCAAGTTCAGCGAGGAAGCCTGGCCCACCGCCTTCAAGCTCCTCAACAACTGCGGCGGCGACAACCACGAAGGCTTCATCGGCTTCCAGGACCACGGCGACAACGTCTATTATCGTAACATCCGCGTTAAGCTGATGGACTAAATCCCCCTCCGAAGATGAGAAAGTCTGTCTCAACACTCATCCTTGTGCTTGCAGCAACCCTTGCGGGCTGCTGCGGCACCAAGGAGGCCGCTCCTCAGAAGAAGGAGATGGGCCTGCAGTTCTACTCCATGCGCGACACCATCTGGCGCAGCAAGGGCAACTACCAGCCTATACTCGAGCAGGTTGCCTCGTGGGGCTACACCTTCATCGAGGCTGCCAACTACGACAACGGCAAGTTCTACGGCAGCACGCCCGAAGAGTTCAAGTCCAACGTCGAGAAAGCCGGCCTGAAGGTCCTCTCCTCGCACGCCGGCCGCGGCCTGAGCCGCGAGGAACTCGACAGCCACGACTTCACGCCCTCGCTCGAATGGTGGAAAACCGCCATCGACGCGCACAAGCGGGCCGGCATGAAGTACATCGTCACCGCCGGCATCGGCGTCCCCGAGACCATCGCCGACCTGCAGGCCTACTGCGACTACTTCAACGAGATTGGCAAGCTCTGCGCAGCCCAGGGCATCAAGTACGGCTACCACAACCACAGCCACGAGTTCCGTCGCGTGGAAGGCAAGGTGATGTACGACTACATGATCGAGCACACCGACCCGCAGTACGTCTTCTTCCAGATGGACGTCTATTGGGCCAACGTCGGCGGCATTGCCCCCGTGCAGTACTTCGAGCGCTACCCGGGCCGTTTCAAGCTGCTCCACATCAAGGACGTCTGCACCCTTGGCGAGAGCGGCATGGTGGGCTTCGACGCCATCTTCAACCACGCCGACGTGGCGGGGCTTGAGAACTTCATCGTCGAGGTGGAGTGCGACCCCTACCCCAGCGTCAAGGAGAGCGCCGACTACATCCTCAACGCCCCCTTCGTGAAAGCATCGTACGCAAAGTAAAATCAACTTGAATGAAGATTGAATGAAGGATGAAGAATGAAAAATAAGATGATTGTCCGCAACAATGCCCCCTATTTAGAAGAATCCTGAACGGATGTCCGGCTTAACGGAAACGTCGCCATCCGTCGAAACGTTTCGTCGGCGGCAACAAGACGTTTCACCTCGTTCGCCAGAACGTTTCGCCGTTCGCCGGAAGGCCAATTCCGCGCCACAGCCGCCCCGCTTTTCGTCCGCGGGACACCGATAAGAGGACAGAAAGAGGGATGGTGCGCGTCCGGATGCCGCCCGGGGGTGTTTTAGCAGATAGTCATGGAGAAATAGGCGTCCTGTTTACAGGCAGTAGTGCTTACGGGACCATTTTTTTGTATTTTTCATTCTTCGTTCTTCTTTTTTCATTAACCCTTTTGTATCGTGGAAGAAAAGTCGATGTCCTTCTGGGACCACTTGGAAGTGTTTCGCGGGTCGCTGATTCGCATCGTCATCGTGTTGCTGGCCTTCATGGTCGTCTGCTTCATTGCCATGCCCTACATCTACACGCCCGTCATCCTCGGTCCCACGCACGGCGACTTCTTCCTCTACAGGCTTCTGCCCATCTTCAAGCCCGATTTCTCCTGCGAGCTCATCAACATCAACGTAGCCTCGCAGTTCATGACCCACGTCACCACCTCCTTCTGGCTGGCGCTTGTCCTGGCCTTTCCCGTGCTCATCTGGGAGCTGTGGAAATTCGTCAGCCCCGCGCTCTACAAGAACGAGTCGCGCCCCGTCGGCTTTGCCTTCCTCTTCGGCACCGGCATGTTCTACCTCGGCTGCGCCATCAGCTACTGCATCATCTTCCCCTTCATGTTCCGCTTCCTGACGGAATATGAGCTCAGCAGCGAGATTTCCAACCAAATCAACCTCAGCTCCTACATGCACAACTTCCTGATGATGATATTCGTCATCGGCCTTGTGTTTGAGCTGCCCCTGCTCATCTGGGTGCTCTCCAAGATGGGCATCATCGACCGTTCGTTCCTACGCAAATACCGTCGCCACGCCATCGTCATCCTGCTGGTGCTGGCTGCCATCATAACCCCCTCGGGCGACCCCTTCACGCTAATGGTCACCTTCGCCCCGCTCTATCTCCTCTACGAGCTCGGCATCATCCTTGCCCGCAAGCCCCAGCCCGAGGGGCCCGACGAGGAGGACGACGACGAGGACAACACCACAAAAAAGTTGGAGCAACAGGCCCCGAAAGCCCAAGAAAGTCCAAACACCCCGGAGCGCCGGGAAGAACAGGACAACGAGTAAGCCGGGAACGGGCTGGACTTTCCGGAGTTTCCGGAGTTTCCGGAAGGTTTGAGGGTAACGGCGGGGGAATGACGCTCAGAAGCATCACTCTTCATCGTCCAGGAGATGGTCGAGGAAAGCGTCGAGGTCGGTATCGAGGTCGGCGAGGAGCTGGTCGGTGAGGAGTAGGGTGTCATCGCTGACGAGGTAGAGGTCGGCGATGGTCTCGTGGTCTTCATCGACAAGGACGAGACTGTAGGGGCGCAGGATGGCGAGGCGTTCGAGGGCGCCGTCGGCATTGGCGGCCGAGATGGCACGCCCAAGGTCGGCCTGGACGGTGGGAAGGAAAGCTTCGTCGGACAACGTGGCCCAGGACCCGACGGTGGTTTCGCTGATGACGCGGTCGTCGTCATCAAAAATGACAAGATGGCCTGTCTCATGGTCGGGACAGAAATGGATGTCGGTGAGGACGGGAACGGCGTCGTCGGGACGGGTGTAGGCGCGGATTACGGTCTGAAGAGCTTTTTGGAGAGACATTTTTAAAATTAGGAATTAGGAATTGGGTATTAGGAATTATAAATGAAGAATGAAGAATGAAGAATAAATAGCTTTGCCAGCGGAGGAGCTGACAGAGGAAAGGGAACGCTGCATACAGGACATTTCATTCTTCATTCTTCATTCTTCATTTTTCATTACGACGCAGTCGTTTCATTCGCTTTCCCCTTCGTTTTTCATCATCAGGCGTTGCATATCCTGTTGGCGCTGGCGAAGCAGGGAGCGGTAGTCGTCGATGCGCTGGTGGTCGGTGAAGGGGAACTCGCCTATGCGAAGGTCGGCCTCGTACCAAAGGCGCAAGGTGGTGCTGTCGATGGCGGCCGTGTCGGTGGCGTAGGTGTCGGCCTCGTCCAGACAGCGGAGGGCGAGGTCGAGGCTGTCGTTCATTTCGTGATAGAGTGCCTGGTTGTAGAGCGAGATGAGGCGCTGGCGGGGATTCTTGTTCTGTGCCTGCCGCTGCCAGAGCTGATAGGCGCCGTCCCAGTCGCCGTCGGAGACGCACACGGTGGCCTCGCGCAGGTTGTAGGCTGTGCCGGAGTAGAACGAGCGGTTGCACGTCTCCCAATGGGGAGCGAAGCTCTCGGCGGCCATGCGTCCCATCTCGGGATAGGTACGCTGAATCCAGCGGGCCACGTCGCGGCTGGTGCGATAGGTGCCGCGGCGCAGGTTGCCGTCGATGATGAAGGAGTGGGTAGGATTGGTGTGTCCGCTGGCATAGACGTGCGAGGCGAGGTAGAACTTGCGCTCTCCGTCGTCGGCTTCGGGTCCCCACGAGGTGATGCAGCCATAGTCGCAGACGTAGAGGAGATCGACGGCGAGGGTGTCGCAGAGGCGGGCCACTTCGCGAGGCGTCAGCAGGTGATAGATGGTGTCGCCTGCGGGATAGAGGCAGCTGTCGAGCACGACCACCTCGGTGAAGATGCCGGCATCGGCAAAAGCCTGCGCCACGTGTTCCATGAGCGAGTCGCCGTCGCAGGAGTAGAGGTGCAGCCCGGGGTCGGAGATGGCCACGTTGTGGGGGCTGAGGTTGTTGAGGACGGCTATGCTGACGCCCTCGGGCAAGGGATAGGCAGCGGGGACGTACTGGTCGATGGCGACGTACTTGACGTTGATACAGGAAATTAAAAAAGCAAGAGGAATGATGAAGAATGATGAATAAAAAGCCTTGCAAGCGGCACGTCGTATGCAAGACAGGCCGTCGGAATGTTGCATACAAGGCTTTTTATTCCACATTGTTTTTGTGAAGCGTGCGTTTTTAGGCAAAGCGTCCGTGGCAGTTCTTGTACTTCTTGCCTGAGCCGCAGGGGCAGGGGTCGTTACGTCCGATGGATGCCTCCTTGCGGATGGGCTGCCGGACGGGCTGTTCGCGCGTGTCCTGTCGGGCGGCGTTCTGCTGGTTGCGGTCGGTGAGGGACTCGGAGGCGCCGGAGTTGCGGTTCTCGTGGTATTGCTGACGGCGCTGGGCACGTGTCTGTGGCGGGGCCTCGCGCACCTGCTCCGGCTCGCGAATGGGAATCTGGCCGCGCATGAGGATGCTGACCGTCTGGTTGTTAATCTTATCGACCATCGCGTCGAAGAGGTTGACGGACTCGAGCTTGAAGATGAGCAGCGGGTCTTTCTGTTCGTAGGAGGCGTTCTGCACAGAGTGTCGCAGTTCGTCGAGCTCGCGCAGGTTCTCTTTCCACGCCTCGTCGATGACGTGCAGCATGATGGCCTTCTCGAAGGCCTTCACCACCTCCTTGCCCTCGCTTTCGGCAGCCGCCTTCAGGTTGACGGGAATCTGGTAGAGACGCTTGCCGTCGGTGATGGGGATGAGGATGTTCTCGTAGCGGTTGCCCTGCTCTTCGAAGACGCGCTGTATGACGGGGTTGGCAATGCCGGCCAGTGTGTCGGTCTTGCGCTTGAAGTTCTCCATGGCCAGGGCGAAGGTCTTTTCGGCCAGCTCCTGGGCAGGCACTTCGCGGAACTCCTGCTCGGTGAAGGGCGTCTCCATGGCCAGCACGCGGAAGAGCTGCTCCTTGATGCCCTCGTAGTCGTTGTTCTCGATGGCCTCCACGCAGCGGTCCCAAATCATGTTGCTGATGTCCATGCCGAGACGTTCGCCGATGAGGGCATGGCGGCGCTTGGTATAGACTACCGAGCGTTGTTTGTTCATCACGTCGTCGTACTCGAGCAGGCGCTTACGGATGCCGAAGTTGTTCTCCTCGACCTTCTTCTGTGCATTCTCGATGGATTTGCTAATCATCTTGTGCTCCAGCATCTCGCCTTCCTGGAATCCCATGCGGTCCATGACGGCGGCGATGCGGTCGCTGGCGAAGAGGCGCATCAGGTTGTCCTCGAGCGAGACGTAGAAGACGCTGGAGCCCGGGTCGCCCTGACGTCCGGAACGTCCGCGGAGCTGGCGGTCCACACGGCGGCTCTCGTGCCGCTCTGTGCCGATGATGGCCAGGCCGCCGGCCTCGCGCACCTCGGGCGTCAGCTTGATGTCGGTGCCACGGCCCGCCATGTTGGTGGCGATGGTGACCGTGCCGCGCTCGCCGGCGTGGGCAACAATCTCGGCTTCCTTCTGGTGGAGCTTGGCGTTCAGCACGTTGTGGGGAATCTTGCGCATGTCGAGCATACGGCTCAGCATCTCGCTGATTTCGACGCTGGTGGTGCCGACCAGCACGGGGCGGCCCTCGGCCCGCATCTTCTCGATTTCCTCGATGACGGCCTTGTACTTCTCGCGCTTGGTCTTATAGACGCGGTCGTTCATGTCGTTGCGGATGACGGGCTTGTTGGTGGGGATGACGACGACGTCGAGCTTGTAGATGTCCCAGAACTCGCCCGCCTCCGTCTCAGCCGTACCGGTCATGCCGGCCAGCTTGTGGTACATGCGGAAGTAGTTCTGCAGGGTGATGGTGGCGAAGGTCTGCGTGGCGGCCTCGACCTTCACGCGCTCCTTGGCCTCGATGGCCTGGTGCAGGCCGTCGGAGTAGCGGCGGCCCTCCATGATGCGGCCCGTCTGCTCATCGACAATCTTCACGTGGCCCTCCTCATCGACGATGTACTCGACGTCCTTCTCGAACATCGTGTAGGCCTTGAGCAGCTGGTTGATGGTGTGGATGCGCTCGCTCTTGATGGCGTAGTTGGTGAGCAGCTCGTCCTTCTTCTGCAGGCGCTCCTCGTCGGGGAGGTGCTGGCCTTCGAGCTCGGAGAGCTGGGCGGCGATGTCGGGCAGCACGAAGAAGGTGTTGTCGGACATGTTGCCCGTGATGAGGTCGGTGCCCTTGTCGGTCATATCCACGGAGTTGAGCTTCTCGTCGATGACGAAGTAGAGCGGGTCGGTGGCCTCGGGCATGCGGCGGTTGTTCTGCTCCATGTAGATGGCCTCGGTCTTGAGCAGGCCGGTCTTGATGCCGGGCTCGGAGAGGTATTTGATGAGGGCCTTGTTCTTGGGCAATGCCTTGAAGGCGCGGAACAGGGCCAGGAAGCCGGCCTCCACCTCCTCGGGCTTCTCGGAGGGGATGAGTTTCTTGGCTTCGGCCAGCAGCTGGGTGGCCAGCCGCTTCTGTGCCTCCACCAGGCGCTCCACGTAGGGGCGGAGTTCTTCGAACAGCTGGTCCTCGCTCTTGGGCACGGGGCCGCTGATGATGAGGGGGGTGCGGGCGTCGTCGATGAGCACCGAGTCCACCTCATCGACGATGGCGAAGTTGTGCGACCGCTGCACGAGGTCCTCGGGGCTGGAGGCCATGTTGTCGCGCAGGTAGTCGAAGCCGAACTCGTTGTTCGTGCCGAAGGTGATGTCGGCCATGTAGGCCTTGCGGCGGGCTTCGCTGTTGGGCTGGTGCTTGTCAATACAATCAACGCTCAGGCCGTGGAACATGTAGAGCGGGCCCATCCACTCGGAGTCGCGCTTGGCCAGGTAGTCGTTGACAGTAACGACGTGTACGCCGTTGCCCGTGAGGGCGTTGAGGAAGACGGGCAGCGTGGCCACGAGGGTCTTGCCCTCGCCCGTCGCCATCTCGGCAATCTTGCCTTTGTGGAGGACGACGCCGCCGAAGAGCTGCACGTCGTAGTGTATCATGTTCCACACGGTCTCGTTGCCGCCTGCCACCCAGTGGTTGGTGTAGATGGCCTTGTCGCCCTCGATGCGGACGAAGTCCTTGGTGATGGATAGTTCGCGGTCGAAGTCGGTGGCGGTCACCTCCACCTCCTCGTTCTCCGCAAAGCGGCGGGCCGTCTCCTTGACGATGGCGAAGGCGTCGGGCAGCACCTCGTCCATCGCCTTCTCGTAGATTTCAAGCACGTCCTTCTCCATTTTGTCAATCTGGTTGAAGAGGGCCTCGCGGTCCTCCAGCTCGGTCTCCTCGACCTTGGCCTTCAGCTCGGCAATCTTGGCGCGTTCCTCCTCGGCCGAGGCCAGGATGTGGGCCTTCAGCTCGAGCGTCTTGGCGCGCAGGCCGTCGTTCGGCAGCTGCTCGACCTCCGTGTAGGCCGCCTTGACTTTTTCCACCCAAGGCTGTATTTCGCGCATGTCGCGCGTACTCTTATTTCCAAATAACTTGCTGATTACTTCGTTCAGTCCCATATCTTATTTTTAGATTGTTCGACAATATCGGGCAAAATTACAAACTATTTCTCAAACGACGGCCATTTTCGCGAAAAAAAGACCCTATTTTTCATAAAAGTTTACACAAAGTGCGTACCATTAAGAAAAAAAGCCTACCTTTGTACCCTTCTTTTTCCTTAAACAGACCGTTTGTCATGAAAAAACTGATTGCCCTCCTCCTCGTCTGCCTTTTTGTCGGCTGCGCAAACACCTCCCACGACCGTCAGGACCGCGCCATAGAGCTTAGTGCGCTCCCCGCCCCCGCACAGGAATTCATCAAGCGCCACTACAGCGACGTGAAGATAAAGGAGATAACCATCGAGAAACGTGCCCGCCTCATGCAGTACAACGTCGATTTCAAGGGCGGCATCGACGTCCAGTTCGACCGCAACGGGGTCTGCACCGAAATAGAGTGCAAGAAACCCGGCGCCGTGGTGCCTGACGAGGTCATCCCCACGCCCGTCCTCCAGCAGATACGCAAGCTGTATCCCGACAAGGGCATCGTGAAGTACGAGCACAACCAGCGCCTCTACGAGATAGACCTTGCCGACGGCACGGAGCTGACCTTCAACCGCGCCATGCGCCTCATAGACATCGACCACCACACGGTGGAATAGCCAACATAACAGCTGTTTTCCATTCTCCTAAAAGACAGCAAAACAATAGGGTACAATCGTGCCAACCCTTGTGCGGGTCAGATACAAAGCTTGATGGTAACACAAAAGGCCTGAATTCTTCCCTAAAAAGCCCCCATAAGCAGGGGTATGGAGAGCGATTTTATTCCATTGGGCTGGGCCGTCATTCCCTTGCGTGGTGACAAGAGTACATCCCTTTCTGCCGGATGGCCGGTTCAGAACAGCGGCTTGGCGGCGCAGCCATTGGGGGTGCCCATTTTCAGCATGGACGCCACGGTGGGCGCTATGGTCCCCACGGACACGGGGTCGCCCTTTCTCGACGCCGCCACGCCGTCGCCCCAGAACACGATGGGCACGGGCACGAGGGCGCGGCTCGACCAGAGGGTCTCGCTCCAGCGCTCGTCCACCAGGGCCCATCCGGGGGCAATCTCCAGCAGGATGTCGCCCGAGCGACCTTGGTTGAAGGCGTTGCGCACGGCGGGGTTGCTGTCGCCCTCCATCAGCTCGGTGGAGGTATAGACGCGGGTGACGCCGCTCATCTGCCCGAGGAACTCCGAACAACGTTCCTGCACGTCGCGCATCTTCAGCTGCTGGCTCTCCAGCAAGGCATGGTTGAGGAAAATCTGGTTCCGATACGAAGCCTCCACATAGTTTCCCTGCCCGTAGATGGCGCCCAGATAGAGGTTCAGCAGCAGGGTGCAACGCTCCATGCGCACCTCGCCCGTGGGCAGGTTATAGGCGCCGACGGCAGGCTGGTGGACATCGTTATAGCCGGTCGAGGTGAGGAAGAAGACCGCGTTGTCGGCACCCACATACTGCTCGACGGCCTGGATGAGGTCGGCGATGTTGCGGTCGAGACGGCAGTAGATGTCGCGCAGCTCGAGCTGGGCGTAGGACTCGGCCTGATGGTCATAGACGCCGCCATAGTAGCCTACGCAGAGCATGTCGGGCTGAGCGTCGCGCCCCATGGGCGAGCTGATGACGCACGTCTTGGCCAGCTGCGTCACCTCGTCGTTGACGATGGCCGACGTCTTGTAGCGCTTCACGTTCTTTGTGCTGAAGGTGTGGCAGAAGTCCTTCGCCGCCTCGTCGCTAAGGTCGCGGTAGGACGAGAGGGGGTAGTAGGGCGTCCATTTTACCGATTTGAAGTCATAGGGCGAGTTGGCGCGACGGTTATAGAGGTCGAGCCACGAGGGGATGTTCTTATAGAAGGTCGATGAGGCCCACATGGCATTCTCGTCGCAGAGCCAGACGGCGGCGTCGGCGGCATGCCCGCCGGCAAGGACGGCCATGTCGCGTTCGGGGGCGACGGAGAAGACCGTGCCGCGCCCGTTCGTGGCAATCTTCAGCTCGTCGGCCATCGTGGTGACGAGGATGCCCGCAGGCGACGTCTTCTCGCCGGTATGCACGCCGCGGATGGCGTCGTCGTCGATGCACGACTTCACCTTCAGCGTCTTACGCTCCAGAAAGCGGTTGCCGATGACGCCGTGATAGCGGGGCTCCGTGCCGGCGTAGATGGTTGCCGTGGCCGACGAGCGGTCGGGCGAGATGAAGTCGTAGCTGCCGTTCACATAGACCGTCCCCTCGTCCCACAGCCGCTTGAAACCGTCGTCGCCATAGAGATAGGCGAACTTCTCCACATAGTCGGCACGCAGCTGGTCCACCACGATGCCCACCACCAGCCGCGGTGTGCGGCCGGAAACGGGCAGCAGGGCAAGGAGGACCGTCAGTAAGGCAAAGGTTCTTTTCTTCATTTGCTTTTCTTTATGATACGTCCGAGAAGGTGGTGAACGCTCCTGAGCAACAGAGCCGCAACGAACACCCAGGCCGCCAGGGGAATGTCCTGACGGACAATGAGCCAGACCAGCCCGAGCAGGACGATGAGCGCAACCTCCGTCCATGCAGCCCAGGGACGGCGGCGGAGACGCGCCTGACGAAGTATGAAGGGCAGCAGCACAAACACAATCGGGTTGAACAGCACGGCCAGCACGTTGGAGCCCACCGTAGGATGGGTGGAGAAAAAGAACAGGAACGTGATGATGATCCCCGCCACCCCTTGCAGGCCATAGAGCAGGATGTCGTACCACCACACGCGCGTCTGCGTGAGCAGCTCGAAGGTGCACACGATGGCCGTCAGCAGCAAGACGAGAATCATCGCCTGAAGCGGGGTAAGGGGGAAGCGGAAGGGTGTCGGAAGTGGAGCCGTGGGGGCCGTGACGGCCACGTCGGCCACAAGCGGTTCCCCGCTTCGCCGGGCCAGGGAGAAGGACTCCTCCAATACTTGGGGAGCAAACTCCTGCAGGTCGTGGCCGACGGGGCGGTCGGCCTCGGCGCCCAGCAGCAGGTCGATGCCGAACGAGGCCCAAGGGTAGGCGGCGTTGTGCCGATGGAGGATGGTGCGGAACGAAACGGAGTCCGTGCGGGCGATGCCGGCAGGGCTGTCCATCGCCTTGTAGAGGATGTCGCGCGCCATGGTGCTGCAGTTCCTGTAAAGGAAATCATAGCGGTAGGTGCGGTTCTCGGGGCGGCAGTTGAGGATGATAAGCTCCCAGAACCGGGTGGCCTCCCGGGCCGTCAGGGCAAGCGTCTGCTGGGTGACGGAGGAGCCGCGCTCCACGTATTCCTTTTTAAAAGAGTCGTAGGGCTCGGCGCCGACGATGTAGTCGGTCTGCCCCAGGCAGAAACGCCAGATGAAATGGGGCGCATCGAAGTCAAACAACCCGTAGTTGAACACCACGTCGATGTCGCGCTCCGCGTCCTCGAAGCGGATGGCCGTATGGCCGTATTGCTGCCACACCTCCACGCCCGGGCTGCAGGTCAGCAGGCTCACGCGGGGAACGTACGCCACGCTATCCGCCGGCGCCCCGGGCAGGGTGTCAGCCGGCGCAGCAGTCGTGTCCGCCGACGCAGCCAAGGAGACCGTTTGCGCACCGGACACCAGCGCCAACAGGGCAAAAACCGCCGAAAAAACAACTCGTCTCATACCATGAACTAAGAAATTGCCTGCAAAGATAGTGCATGGAGAGAGATAATGCAAATAATTTTCCGCCAAAAGCCCGCTCAAAAGACACCATTTATTTACCATTCAACAAACTTTTCTCCTTTTTAACTTTATTTCATTTGTCTTTTGCTGAAGAATGTGTTAACTTTGCCGCCGATTTTGCGTAAAAGTGTCTATGACGAGAAGGATTCACATCGCATCGCTCTGCCTGTTGGCGTTGATTGCCAGCCTCGGCACCATGGCCGAGAACGGCATGAACTCACCCTACACCCGCTTCGGTTTCGGCCAGCTGGCCACGCCCGAACTGGGCATCCACAAGGCCATGGGCGGAACGGGCATCGGCATGCGCAACTACAACCAGATTGACATGCTCAACCCGGCCTCGTACAGCACGGTCGATACCCTCACCTTCATCCTCGACATGGGCGCCACGCTACAGAACACCAACTTTGCCGAGGGAGCCGTCCGCCGGAATGCACGCAACGCCACCTTCGACTATCTGGCCACGCAGTTCCGCCTCCGTCCCGGACTGGGCATGACGGTAGCCTACCTCCCCTACAGCAACATCGGCTACAGCTACACGAGCAGCGAGACCGTCCTCACTACCGACGACGGCTCCATCACCTCCACCAACACCTACGAGGGCGAGGGCGGGCTCCATCAGGTGCGCGGCGGACTGGGCTGGCAGCCCTTCCCCTGGCTCTCCATCGGAGCCAACGCCTCCTACACCTACGGCTACCTGCAACACCGCGTCTCCAACCAGTACAGCGAGACCTCCATCAACTCGCGCACCAAAATCTATTCTGCCGACGTCTCGGCCATCGGCTTCGATGCAGGCTTGCAGCTCATCTTCGGCACCGATGCCGAACGCGTCGTCTTCGGCGCCACCTACACGCCCGCCCGCAGCCTGAGCGGACAGCCCTACGCCGTGGACTACATCGTCTCGGGTAGCGTGGCCACCGTTGCCGACACCATCCACTACACGCCCCTCACCCTGCCCGAGGTCTTCGGCGCCGGCCTGTCGTGGCGGCACGGCGACCACCTCATCCTGGCTGCCGACGCCATGCTCACACGCTACGGCAACACCACCTTCTTCGACCAGCAGGGCACAGACAGATGGCGCTACTCCGTCGGCATGCAGTACACCCCCACCTACGACCGCCACAACATCATGCGTTGCATCCTCTACCGTGCCGGAGCATACTATTCCACCACCTACTATAGCGTGAACGGACACCCCGGCCCCGCCGAAATGGGCGTCTCGCTGGGCATCGGCATACCCATCCTCAACCGCTGGAACCAACGCTCCACCGTCCACATCTCCGGCCAGTTCGTCCGCATGCAGCCCTCCGTCCCCGGCATGATGGCCGAGAACTACCTCCGGCTGAACCTCGGCGTCTCGTTCATCGAAAACTGGTTCACGAAATGGAGAGTCAACTAATTTACTATTTGACGATTTACTATTTACTATTTATTGACGATTTGAATATTAACGATTCACATACATAGCAACCCTAACCCAAATTTAAACCCTCCCCCCTCCCCGCAGTCAAAAAGACAGAAAACGACATAAAGCCGAATAATAAAAACCAATTAAAAACCTAACCGATATGAAAAAGTCATTCCTGATGATCAGCCTCCTGGCCCTCTCGGCCACGACGGCATTTGCGCAGAAAGGCGTTGAAGACGGCTCCCGCTTCGGACACGGACAGGACAGCATCAACTGCCTCAACAACATCAGTATCTACAGCGAGTACGTAAAAACCAATAACTTCGAGGAGGCTTACGAGCCCTGGAAGAAAGTGTTCCAGGAGGCTCCTTACGCTCAGGCTGCCACCTACACACGCGGCATCGTCATCCTCAAGAACCTCATCTCGAAGAGCAAGGAGCTCGAACCCCGCAAGGAAAAGGCCGACGAGCTGATGGCCGTCTATGACCAGTACATCAAGTGCATCCCCCAACTCAACCTCATACTCAAGAACCCCCTCAAGGAGTACCGCATCCTCGGCCAGAAGGCCCACGACTACATCACCTACTATCCCCGCATGGATGCCCGCCAGGCTCGCCAGATGCTGATGACGTCCCTCGAGGCCGGCGGCATCGACAGCGAGTACTACCTGCTGGGCGACCTCATGAAAATCTCCTCCGCCATCTTCAAGGCCGACGAGAACTTCCGCGAGGACTTCATCCAGGACTACCTCTATGCCTCTGAGCTCATTGCCAACATCTATGGCAAGGCCATCGACACAGAGTACCCCTCCGAGGAGAAGGCCAACGAGATGATTACCGCCGTCACGAAGACGAAGGACAACGTGGACGCCTACTTCATCAACAGCGGCGCCGCCGACTGCGACCAGCTCCAGAAAATCTACGCCCCCAAGGTGGAGGAGAACAAGGGCGACATCGACTACCTCCGCAAGGTGGTTGCCGTCATGGCCCTGCTCAACTGCACGGAGAGCGACGTCTATTACACGGCTTCTGAGTATGCCCACAAGATTGAGCCCACGGCCGGTACGGCTGCCGGATGCGCCTACAGCTACTTCAAGCGCGGCGACGTGGCCAAGAGCCTCGAGTACTTCGACGAGGCCATCAGCCTCGAGCAGGACAACGCCAAGAAGGCCGAGTACAACTACAAGGCTGCCGTCATCGCCAACAGCAACAAGCAGCTCGGCAAGGCAAAGGGCTATGTCAAGACGGCCATCGGCCTCAACGGGCGCAAGGGCTCCTACCACATCCTGCTCGCCAACATCTACGCCGCTGCCCCCAACTGGAGCGACAAGCCCGAGCTCAACCCCTGCAAGTACTACGTCGTGCTCGACAAGCTGGCCCGTGCCAAGAGTGTTGACGAGAGCGTAGCCGCAGAAGCCAACCGCCTCATCGGTCTCTACAAAGAGCACACTCCCGACCCCGCCAACCTCTTCTTCCTCGGCCTCAAGCCTGGCGACACGGTACATGTTGGCGGCATCATCGACGAGGACACCACCATCCGCTGACCCGTTTGGAGCACATCCCCATACGTCCGAACCATACGAGCAAAGCAATCGCCCTGCTGACGATTGCTTTGCTCGTCTTTGTCTCGTGCAGCCACGGCCATAAGCAATATACCGACGCCATCACCAACCGCGACTCCATCCCCGGCCTCACCACCTACGACATCGAGACACTCATCTCCGACTCAGGCGTCGTGCGCTACCGCATCCTCGCCGACCGCTGGGACGTCTATGACCAGCTCAACCCCTCCAAATGGGCCTTCGAAGAAGGCGTCTATCTCGAGAAATTCTCCGACAGCCTCACCATCAACGCTACCGTCAAGGCCGACACAGCCTACTACTACGACCAGACGAAGCTCTGGGAACTCTACGGACGCGTTCACATCGAAAACCTCGAAGGCGAAATCTTCGATACCGACACCCTCTTCTGGAACCAGGACACGGAGCGCGTATGGTCCGACGCCTTCATCCGCATCGAGAAAGCCAACGGTACCGTCATCACCGGCTACGGCTTCACCAGCAACCAGCAGTTTACCGACTACCGCATCCGCCGCACACAAGGCATCTTCCCCATCGAGGAGAACGACCGCGCCACCCGCAACGCCGCCGGAGAAATCGTGGCCGACTCCACAAACAACTTAGTTAAGAGTTAAGAATTAATATTTAACGTTTAATGTTTAACGTTTAACGAACACGTCCTCAGAACTATTTTTCTTAATTTTTAATTCTTAATTCTTAACTAAATAAACCTCCGGCGCAGCCGGAACTAAACCCATAAACCACGAATAATGAGTACCGCCGAGATTGCCCTCCTCATCGCCAGCCTGCTGCTTTCCGCCTTCTTCAGCGGCATGGAGATAGCCTTTGTCTCCAGCAGCAAGCTGCGCTACGAGGTCGATAAGTCCGACCGCAGCCTTGCCTCGCGCCTTCTCGGCATCTTCTACCGCCATCCGGCCAGCTACATCTCCACCATGCTTGTCGGCAACAACGCCGTACTTGTCATCTACAGCATCCTGATGGCCAAGCTCCTCGACCCCTGGCTCAAAGCCCTGCTGCCCGGCATTACCGACACCCCGCTCCTTGCCATCGACACCATCCTCTCCACTATCGTCGTCATCATCTTCGGCGAATACATCCCCAAGACCCTCTTCCGCCGCGGGGCAAACAACACCCTAAGGGCCTTCTCCCTGCCTGCCTACCTGTTCTACATCCTCCTCTACCCCCTCTCGCTGTTTGCCGAGTGGAGCGCACGCGGACTGCTGCGCATCGTCGGCATACACATCGAAAAGACCTCCACCGGCAGGCTCTACACCAAGATGGACCTCGACGACCTCATCGAGTCGGGCATCGGCACCAGCGACGAACCCGCCTCAACCGAGGTGCAGATCTTCCGCAACGCACTCGACTTCTCTACCCTCCGCGTACGCGACTGCATGGTGCCGCGCAACGAGATTGCCGCCATCGACAAAAACGACTGCACACCCGACGAACTCCTACGCCTCTTCGTCAAGACCGGCTACTCCAAGATTATCGTTTACGAGGATACCATCGACAACATCGTCGGCTATATCCACTCGTCCGACCTCTTCCGCACAGAGTCATCCTCCATTCCTGATTCCTCATTCCTCATTTCTAATTTCATCCAGACCCTCCCCATCGTGCCCGAGACAGCCAATGCCCAAAAGCTCATGACCACCCTCATGCAGCAGAAGAAGTCGCTCGCCGTTGTGGTCGACGAGTTCGGCGGCACGGCCGGCATCGTCTCCCTCGAGGATATCCTCGAGGAACTGACCGGCGACATCGAGGACGAGCACGACACCACCCGCCTGGTGGCCCGCGCCGTCGCGGGCGACACCTACCTCCTCTCTGCCCGGCTGGAGATTGAGAAGGTCAACGAGCTGTTCGACCTCGAGCTGCCCGTCTCCGACGAATACTACACGGTTGGCGGCCTCATCCTGCATCACCATCGCAGCATCCCCGTCGTGGGCGACGTCATCCGCATCCCGGGCGGCTTTGAATTCACCATCCTCAAGGCAGCCCCGGGCAAGATACTCCAAGTCCGCCTGCACGTTAAGTAAAGCGGCCAAGACAACAAGACAAAAAACTCCACAATATGAACAAGAAACCCTGTGCCCTATGCCTTCTGCTGATGCTCTCTTTCGTCCGCATCAGCGCCGGCGACGACCTCACACGCGAGGTGGAGGCAGATACGGTGCGATTCCCCGTCCCCGCCATCGAGGAAGAGTGGAACCTGGTGTGGATGCCTCACAACTGCTCCGACCATAACGTATATGTCTATAAGGATAAGCTATACGACGACCTCTTCACCCGCACCCTGGGCTGGAACGGAGGCGACGGCGTGCAGACCGTCGCCTTGCCCGGCGGGAACCTCTTCTGGTCGTTCAACGACAGCTTCTACGGCAGGGTGTCGGCCAGCTCACGTGCACGCGGCAACTGCAATTTCCCGCGAAACACCATCATGGTCCAGACGCCCGACGAGCATGGATTCCCGGGGGGCAAGAGCACCAACCTCATCTGGCTTGCCGACTTCGTGAACACCACCGACCCCTCGGCCTCGCGCTACTACCATGCCCGCACGCACATCCGCCATCCGAAGGGCGAGAAGACGGCGGCGCAGATTGCCGCCGGCGACATCGACCAGCAGTATCTCTACTGGGCAGGCGACGGAACCGTCGTGGACGGACAGCTGCAGGTGCTCTGGGCAGGGGTCTATAACGGCACGCAAAACCTGATGCAGAGCGACAACCGCGCCCTGGCCATCTACAGCCTCGAAGGGACGCCTGGCGACGACACCTACCTCAGCCTCGTCTCGGTGGACCATAGCTTCTTCGAGAAAGACCCCATCGGCTACGGCCAGACGCTTTGGGAGGACGAGGACGGGCACACCTATCTCTACGCCTGCAACCAGTTCAAGAAAAACCCCGACGACCTGCTGAACACCTCCAGCCCCGTTGTCGCCCGTTCGAAGACCCACGACTTGCGGAGCGGGTGGGAGTATTACGTGGCCGACGCCAAGGGCGTTTTCCATTGGCAGGACTCCTACCCCACCCCCGAAGAGGTCAACCGCTCGGCCATCAGCTCGCGTTCCGTATCGACGGCATGGGTGTTCAAGGAGGGCGACTGGTACTATATGACGGCACAGGGGTTCGTCTTCAGCAAGCAGGTCTATATCATGCGCAGCCGCCACCCCTGGGGACCCTTCGAACAATGCCACCAGCTATGGACGCTCCCTTATGTGCTCGACAAGAAGGGCAAACGGACGTATCAGAACTTCTATATGCCCCACCTCCATCAGGCTCTCTCCCGCACAGGCGAGCTGGTATTCTCCACCAACACCGATGCAGCCGACTGGAACGACAACTTCAACTCCACAGGTAGCGCCGATTTCTATCGTCCCTACTTCTTCCGCGTCTTCAACTGGCAGGCCTTGTTTGCCGACGACAAGGAAGATTGAATATTGATAATTGAAAGACATGAATTTTTCAGATACACACATAAAAGCTAAAGCGCCCCACTTCCTCCGGGTGGCGGCACTCCTTCTGCTCATCGGCGCCGTCGTCACGTCGTGCTACAAGATTATCCGCACCTACGTACCCACGGAGGTAGAGGGAACGGAGACCTTCGAGGCCCGTATGGTGGTGACCGACGACGGTTCATCGACCCAGAACGCCGTCACCGACTGGTCGGTAGCCGCCGTGCGCGTACCCGAAGGATGGACGGTTGCCGTCCCCAAGGGCTGTCATCAACAGTATGCCGAGGACTGGGTCTATTATAGCGACGGCACAAAGGTCAACAGCAAGCAGAACATGTCGTACAGCGCCCACATGTCCGACATCTACAACGTCGGAGCCCCTAAGAAGGGATACACATGGTGGGCCTTCGTCACGGACAAACGGGTGCCGAAGCACATGGCCTCGTGCTGGCGCAACGGCTGCGACAGCATAGCCGTCACCTTCCTGATTACCCCCGACGGCCAGCCGGGGACCTACCACATCGACTTCATCGCCGGCGACGAGGAGGACGAACAGGGCGTAGGGAAATACAAGAGCTACGGCGAGGCAAAGGGGACGCGCCTGTTCCACGCCGCCACCGTCTCCTCCTTCTCCGAAGGGAAGAAGCCCGACAACGCCGCCCCCGGTCTCTCGCGCACCATTGTCGTGAAAGAGTCCTCTGGCGTCCTGCCTGGGCGGAACGTGGAGGACTTGTCGAGACGGAACCCCGAGGCCATCTTCACCCTCGACGGGCGTCTGCTGCGCATCGGCACGTCCACCGACGACCTCGCCCCAGGCATCTACATCGCTGGCGGAGAAAAAATGATAGTCCGATAAATAGTCAAGCATTCCAAAAAACATTCCTTCACCATGAAACGATTTCTCACCCTCTTCCTTGTGCTGGCGGCTGTGGCAGCAGCCCAGGCAAAGAACATCATCGTCATCGTCAACGACACACGCTATCAGACGGTGACGGGATTCGGCGCCGCCGCCTGCGACGGCGCCATGTGCCCCTTCGGGACAGACACACAGCCCGTCAAGCTGCTCTACGGCCCCACGTCGCCCATCGGGCTGAACATCATGCGCATGGAGATTTCGCCGAACTTCATCGGCGACGTCGTCGTGCCGGAATGGAACAACTGGGACTCGCCCTACGACTGGAAGGGCTCGCTGCCGTCGGCCAAAATTGTCAAGCAGCGCGGCGGCATCGTCTTCGGCACACCCTGGTCGCCCCCGGGGGACTACAAGACCAACGGCACGGCCCAGGGCGGCAACGCCGACGACCAGGGCAACCAGCGCGGCGAACTGCGCGAGGACTGCTACGACAAGTTCTTCCCCTGGCTCAACACGTTCCTGGAGTACATGAAGAAGAACGGCGTCAACGTCGATGCCGTGTCCATACAGAACGAGCCCGACTGGTGGGTCAACTACTCCGGCTGCCTCTACACGCCCCAGCAGCAGTACAACCTCGTCAAGAACTATGCCCACATGCTCGACAGGGAGAAATACGACGGCGTGCGCCTGATCAGCGCCGAGCCCCTCGGCTTCGACCCCAAGTACTCCGACATGCTGATGCGGAACGAGGAGACGCGCAACCAGATTGACATCATCGCGGGCCACCTCTACGGCCACCCGCCATTGGGGAACATGAAGAGCGCCGCCGTGCTGGCTGCCAAGTACGGCAAGGAGGTCTGGATGACCGAGCACTCCGTGACGGACAACATCGACCGCCTGCCCAACTGGCACGAACAGCTGCTCTTCGCCGAGGAGCTCAACGAATGTATGCTGGCGGGCTGCACGGGCTATATCTATTGGTACATGCGCGCGCACTGGGCCTTCGTCGGCACGGGCGAATCGAAGTACAACCCCGGCAACACGAAGAACAAGCTGCTGCCCCGCGCCTACGTCATGTCGCACTTCTCGAAACACGTCACCGGCGCCACGCGCCTCGGCACCCAGTCGAACGTCGCCGCCGCCACCAACGCCTATTTCGAGAGCTCGGCCTACATCAAGGGCGACTCGCTCATCGTCATGGCCATCGACACCACCAAGACCGGCAACCCCCTCAAGCTCATCCTGCCCTACAAAGTGAAAAGCGGCACGCTCCTGCAATCGACGGCCAACGACGCCCTCTGCCAGGAGACGCCCCTGGACATCTCCGAGCCCATCGAGGAGCTGACGTACACCATGCCTCCGCGCAGCCTCAACACCTTCATCTTCAAGATAGACGACGGAACGTCCATCAGCGGCCCGCAGACAGGCGACGCCCGTCCGTCAAAGAGCATCTACTACGACCTGCACGGACGCATGCTGGAGTCCCCCCAGGGAATCTGCATAGAGAAACGCCCCGACGGCTCCATCCGCAAGGTGTTCCTGTAAGCCACGTCCGTCGGCCCCTCCCTTGGACGCAACAAAGGACGGTGGCGGGCTCTGCTGCGAGCCCGCCACCGTCCTTTTCTGTGTGTCTGTTCCTCAGCGGCGCACGGACTTCACGGTCGTGCGGGTGCCGTCGGCATACTCCGTCACGACGATGTAGAGTCCGCGCACGGCGCCGGTGGTCTCCTTGCCGTCCATGCCGTAGTAGCGGCGGGCCGTCACGACGGGCTCCACGGCGGCATTATCCACGTGGGCGCCATCGCCATAATAATAATAGGTGACGGAGGTGGACTCTTCGGTGAACAGGCCGAAGAAGTCAATCTTCGTGGTGGAGGTAATCTTTGTGGGCAGGCCGGCGGCGTTGAACTCATAGGCAAAGGTGCCGGAGCCCATCTCCACCATCTCGCCCGTGCCCATGTCGTACATCATCTTCATGGAAAGGGGCAGGCCGTTGGCGTCGTAGGTGATTTCTGACACCGCGAAAAGCACGAACTCGCCCGTCTCCTCGTCCTGCTCGTAGGACTCCTCGCGATAGGGCATGCCCTGGGCGTTGACGTAGGCGACGGAGTAGTCGCTAAGCACCCAGCTTGAGGTTCCTGCGTCCCAGTCGAAGGACTGCGTGGTGACCTTTTCGCCTTCGTAGGTACTGACCTCCTTCTCCGAATAGCGCCAGGCCGAACCGCTCCAGTTCTCGTCCAGGTCCTCGGTGAGGCGGCCCTGGGCATCGTAGGTGTAGGTGTGGCGGTAGCTGTCCGTAAGGCTGCCGTCGCTCTGTACCTTCTGCGTCAGCTCGACGGTCACGTTGCCGGCGGCGTCGTAGGTGTAGGAGACCTTTTTCAGGCCGGTGCCGAACCAGTCCTCGGAATCCTCAACCATCGCATAGACGAGCACATCGCCTTCGTAGGTGTTGGTGGTCTTCGTGAGAAGTTCCCATTCGTCATCCCACTCATACTCCGTCTCGGTGACGATGCGCTTCTTGGAGTCGTAGGTGTAGAGGGTCTTGGACTCGGGCACGAGCGAGCCGTCGTCGTCGGTTACCCAGGTGACCACGCTGTCGGGACAGGCAGCCATGATGTCCTCCTCGGTGAGGCGGCTGGGCTTCTGCTGGCCGGCCAGACGGGCCACGGTAGCCTCTACGCGCGACTTCACCTGCTGCACCCGCGCGGCAGGCTGGGCGCTCATCGTAAGGGTCATTGCCGCAAGGGCAACCAGTAAAGTGTAGATTCTCTTCATATTCACATCCGTTTTTAATGAAACATAAGGTTATTTGGGGGCAAAGATACGGCAAACCCTCCAAACGTCCAAGTTTTTTCCCCCTTATTTGCCCTCCCCATTTGGGGGAAATGCGGTTTTCGGACATTCTGGATGAGGGAAATGGCCCTTCGGGGACATCGCGAAACGTTTCGTCCGGAAAAGTGGAACGTTTCGTCGCAAGAAACGAAACGTTCCGCCAGCCGAAGAAAAGGCTGGAAATGGGCAGAAAAATTTGCATTATCTCTCGCCTTGCACTATCTTTGCAGCGCGAATACGATTTGCGGCTTGCCGGGAGCAGCCGCCGTGTGCTTGAACACCACGTAAAAAACAAGGAATATGCAACAAAACCGTCCGAAAACCGTTAGTGTGCCCTTCATGTTGATGGGCATCGTGTTCTGTGTGTGCCTCATTGCGGCCAACCTGCTTGAAACGAAGATTGTGCAGATAGGCCCCTACTCCATGACGGCGGGCTTCATCGTCTTCCCCGTCTCGTACATCATCAACGACTGCATCGCCGAGGTGTGGGGGTTCCGCAAGGCAAGGCTCATCATCTGGATGGGCTTCCTGATGAACTTCTTCGTCGTAGCGCTCGGCGGCATCGCGGTGGCGCTGCCCGCCGCCCCGTTCTGGGAGGGTGAGGAGGCGTTCCGCTTCGTCTTCGGCCTGGCGCCGCGCATCGCCGTAGCCAGCCTGACGGCCTTCCTCGTCGGCTCGTTCCTCAACGCCTGGGTGATGAGCCGCATGAAGCTGCGCGACAAGGAGCACCGCTTCGCCTGGCGCGCCATCCTGAGCACGCTGGTGGGCGAGGGCGCCGACTCCATCATCTTCTTCCCCATGGCCTTCGCAGGGCTGATGCCCGCGAACGAGCTGGCCAAGCTGATGGTGCTGCAGGTGACGGCCAAGACGCTCTACGAAATCATCGTCCTTCCCGTCACCACCCGCGTCGTCCGCTACATGAAACGCCGCGAAGGCGTGGATGCCTACGACAACAACATCTCCTACAACATCTTCAGGATAAAAGAAATCTGATGGGAAACCCAAGCCGCATATAAATCGTAAATAGTAAATTGTCAAATCGTAAATAAAAAAGATGTTAGACAAGGACAAAGCCCTTGTGGTATTCTCGGGCGGGCAGGACAGCACGACGTGCCTCTACTGGGCCAAGGCCCGCTTTGCCGGGGTCAGCGCCATCACCTTCCGCTACGGCCAGCGCCATGCCGCCGAGGTGGACATCGCCCGCAGCCTTGCCGCCGAGGCCGGCGTCCCCATCACCGTCATGGACATCCCCTTCGTGAGCCGGCTCAGCACGGGGTGTTCGCTTACCGACGACTCCGTCACGATGGACGAGACGAAGCCCGCCGACACGCCGCCCAACACCTTCGTGCCGGGCCGCAACCTCTTCTTCCTCTCCATCGCCGCCGTCCACGCCCGCGAACGGGGCATCATGAACATCGTCACGGGCGTCTCGCAGACCGACTTCTCGGGCTACCCCGACTGCCGCGACTCGTTCATCCGCTCGCTGAACGTCACGCTCAACCTTGCCATGGACGAGCAGTTTGTCCTCCACACCCCGCTGATGTGGAGGGACAAGGCAGAGACGTGGGCGCTGGCGATGGAGCTGGGCGTCTTCGACCTCGTCCGCACCCGCACCCTCACCTGCTACAACGGCATCCCGGGCGACGGCTGCGGCCGCTGCCCCGCCTGCCACCTCCGCCGACGGGGGCTGGAAGAATACTTGAGGAGTTCAGGAGTTCCTTTGAAAAACGAATAATAACATGAACCGCGAACAAGACCATCTTCAATCCTTAGGCCGCAAGACCGAATACCGCCAGGACTACGCCCCCGACGTGCTGGAGACGTTTGAGAACAAACACCCCGAGAACGACTACTGGGTGCGCTTCAACTGCCCCGAGTTCACCACCCTCTGCCCCATCACGGGCCAGCCCGACTTTGCCGAAATCCGCATCGCCTACGTCCCCGACCGCCGCATGGTGGAGAGCAAGAGCCTCAAGCTCTACCTCTTCTCCTTCCGCAGCCACGGCGACTTCCACGAGGACTGCGTCAACATCATCATGAAAGACCTCATCCGCCTGATGGACCCGAAGTACATCGAGGTGACGGGCTTCTTCACCCCTCGCGGCGGCATATCCATCTGGCCCTACGCCAACTACGGCCGTCCCGGCACACGCTGGGAGGAGGTCGCCCGCACACGCCTCGAACAGAATCCCGTCGGAAATGGATAGCCTTTATAATGAAAAATGAAAAATGAAGAATGAAGAATAAAATGTCTTCTCCCATTTTCCGCAGGACAGAACTGCTCGTAGGCACCGAGGCCATGGAGCGGCTGAGCAGCCGGAGCGTCATCATCTTCGGCGTGGGCGGCGTGGGGTCGTGGTGTGCTGAGAGCCTCATACGCTCGGGCATACACCGGCTGACCATCGTCGATTCCGACCGCGTGTGCATCACCAACATCAACCGCCAGCTGATGGCCACATCGCAGACCGTGGGACAGGTGAAGGTGGACGCCCTGCGGGAACGCCTGCTCACCATCAACCCAAAGGCCGACATCACCGCCATACAGGAAATCTTCAGCGAAGAGACTGCCGACCGATTCGACATAGGGAGCTACGACTACATCGTCGATGCCATCGACTCGCTCCGCGACAAGGCGCTGCTCATCCTCATGGCCTGCCAGACGAAGGCGCGCTTCTTCTCGTCGATGGGCGCCGCCCTCAGGCTCGACCCCACCCGCATCCGCGTGGCCGAGTTCTGGAAGGTCACCGGCGACCCGCTGGCACGCGCCCTCCGCAACCGCTTCAAGCGCGACAAGACCTTCCCCAAACGCAAGTTCAAGTGTGTCTTCTCCGACGAGCTGCTCCAGAACAAGGGCCAATGCGCCACATGCGGTACGGAACAATGCGTATGCCCGAAGGCCAAGGCAGGCCCGGGCAACCCCAAGCTGCTCAACCATGAATGGTGTTCGTCGAAAGCACAAATCAACGGCACGCTGGCACACATCACCGCCATCTTCGGCTTCACCCTTGCCGGACTGGTCGTCCAAGACATCATAGAAGACACTTCCGTAAAAAATTAAAAAGAAAAAAGAACCACGAAGATTGCAAAATGAAAAAATATGCCTAAATTTGCACGTATTTTTTCACAAGACATGAAACGTAATTCTTCTTCTGCACTTTATCTTCTTACGATAATAGGCACATTCGCTGCGTGCAACAGCCCCGCCGCTGAAAAGGCGAAGTCCGACGGCGCCACGTACAAGACCATCGTCGTCGCCGAGTCGTCACAAACACTCAGGACCGACTACGCCGCCAAGCTGCAAGGGCGCCAGCTGGTGGAGATTCGCCCGCAGGTGAGCGGCATCATCACCGCCATCCGCATCCGCGAGGGCGACATGGTGCGCAAGGGCCAGACGCTGTTCGTCATCGACCAGGTGCCCTACAAGGCCGCCGTCGAGGTGGCCCGCGCCAACGTCAAGAGCGCCGAGACCGCCGTCGCCGCCAAGCGCCTCACCGCCGACAGCAAGCAGAAGCTATACGAGAAGCAGGTCGTCTCGGAGTACGACCTGCAGATGGCCCGCAGCGACCTGGCCTCTGCCGAGGCAGCCCTGGCGCAGGCCAAGGCGCAGCTCACCAACGCCGCGAACAACCTCTCCTACACCGAGGTCAAGAGCCCCGTTGACGGTCTGGCCGGCATGATTGCCTACCGCGTGGGCGCCCTCGTCAGCAGCAGCATCGCCACGCCCCTCGTCACCGTCTGCGACGACAGCGAGATGTATGCCTACTTCTCCATGAACGAGAACCAGGTGCTCGACATGCAGCAGCAGTACGGCTCGGCCGACGGCTTCCTGCAGAACCTGAGCGGCGTGGAGCTTGTCCTGAGCAACGGCCAGCCCTACCCGCAGAAGGGCCGTCTGGGTGCCGTCAGCGGCATCGTCGATGCCGCCACGGGGGCCGTCCAGCTCCGTGCCGACTTCCCCAACCCCGACCACCTGCTGCTGAGCGGCGCCAGCGCCCACGTCATCGTCCCCACCGTGCTGAGGGACTGCCTCGTCATTCCCCAGACTGCCACCTACGAGATACAGGAAAAGAAATTCGTCTTCAAGGTCATCGACGGCGTGGCCCGCAGCACCGAGGTCAAGGTCTATCGCCTCAACAACGGCACCGACTACATCGTCGAGAGCGGCGTGCAGAAAGGCGACGTGCTGATTGCCGAGGGCGCAGGACTGATGAAGGACGGCACAAAAGTGAACAGTGAACAGTGATCAGTGAACAGATGATGCCATAGGAAATGGAATACAACATACGTGACATTTATCTGTTCACTGATCACTGTTCACTATTATCTGTTCACTAAAAACAAATAACCGAAAAAGAACATAGGAGAAATGAACGTCAAGACCTTCATCGACCGGCCCATCCTCTCGGCCGTCATCTCCATCGCCATCCTCATCGTGGGCGTGATAGCCCTCACGCAGCTCCCCATCGAGCAGTACCCCGACATTGCGCCGCCCACCGTGCGCGTCAACGCCAGCTACACCGGCGCCAGCGCCGAGACCGTCCAGAAGAGCGTCATCGTACCCCTCGAGGAGTCGCTCAACGGCGTGGAGAACATGATGTACATGAACTCCACCGCCAGCAACTCCGGCTCGGCCAGCATCAACATCTTCTTCCGCCAAGGCACCGACCCCGACATGGCCATGGTGAACGTGCAGAACCGCGTGGCCTCGGCGCAGGGCCTGCTGCCCAGCGAGGTCACCCGCTCGGGCGTCACCGTCCGCAAGCGCCAGACCAGCACGCTCATGCAAATCTCGCTCTACAGCCCAAACGACAAATATCAGCAGAACTTCCTGACGAACTATCTGAAGATTAACCTCGAGCCCCGCCTCTCCCGCATCCCGGGCGTCGGCGAGGTCAACATCTTCGGTGCCTCCTACTCCATGCGCATCTGGCTTGACCCGAACAAGATGGCGGCCTACGGCCTGGTGCCCTCGGACATCACCGCCGTGCTCGACGAGCAGAACATCGAATCCCCCACCGGCACGCTGGGCTCCGAGTCGGAGTACGCCTTCCAATATACGCTCAAGTACCGCGGGCGCTACGAGGAGGAGCAGGACTACGAGCAGATGGTCGTCAAGTCGCTGCCCGACGGGCGCATGCTGCGTCTGGGCGACGTGGCCACCGTGGAGCTTGGCGCCCTCAACTACACGTTCCGCGGCGAGGTCAACGGCCATCCCGCATCGAACTGCATGATTGTGCAGACCGCCGGCTCCAACGCCGTGGCCGTCATCAATCAGGTGGAGAAGGTGGTGGCCGAGTTCGAGCAGGAGCTGCCCGACGGCATGAAGATGGCCACCATCATGAACATCAAGGACTTTCTCGACGCCTCCATCCGCAACGTCATCCTCACGCTGCTCATCGCCCTGGTGCTCGTCATCCTGGTGGTCTATCTCTTCCTACAGGACTTCCGCGCCACGCTCATCCCCGCCCTGTCCATCATCATCTCGCTGGTGGGCACGTTCGCCTGCATCTATGCGGCGGGGTTCAGCCTCAACCTGCTGACGCTCTTCGCCCTGGTGCTGGTCATCGGCACCGTGGTCGATAACTCCATCGTGGTGGTCGAGGCCGTGCAGGCCAAGTTCGAGGAGGGCCTCCGCTCGCCCTACCACGCCACCACCGAGGCCATGCAGGGTCTCACCGGCGCCATCTTCACCTGCACGCTGGTGTTCATGGCCGTCTTCATCCCCGTCTGCTTCATGGGCGGCACGTCCGGCATCTTCTACACCCAGTTCGGCATCACCATGGCCGTCGCCGTCGCCCTCTCGTGCCTCAACTCGCTCACCCTCTGTCCCGCCCTCTGCGCCCTGCTGATGAAGCCCCGCGCCGCCGAGGGAGAGAAGAAGAGCTTCTCCGACCGTTTCCACGACACGTTCCAGGCTGGCTTCCAGGGCGTGCTCGACCGCTACAAGCGTGGCGTCCTCTTCCTCTTCCGCCGCCGCTGGCTCACGGGCGCCCTCGTCGCCGCCGCCATCGGCGGGCTGGTGGTGCTGATGATGACCACCAAGACCGGCCTCGTGCCGCAGGAGGACCTCGGCTCCATCAGCGTCAACGTGCAGGCATCGCCCGGCACCAGCATGGCCGAGACCACCAAGATTGTCGATGAGGTAAAGGCCGCCATCGAGCAGATTCCGCAGGTCGAGATATACTCGTCGGTCGTCGGCGCCAACGCCCGCTTCGAGAGCATGTCGTCGGCAGGCAACTTCAACATCCGCCTGAAGAACTGGGACGAGCGGAAGGGCAAGGACGACGACTACCAGTCCGTGATGGCCGAAATCTACCGCCGCACCGCCCACATCACCGCCGCCCAGATCCGCCTCTCCACGCGCCCCATGATCAGCGGCTACGGCGTGGGCAGCGGCTTCGAGCTCTACGTGCAGGACAAGAAGGGCGGCTCCACCGAAGACCTCCTGCGCGTCACACGCCAGTTCATCGAGGCCCTCAACGCCAGTCCCGAGGTGTCGCGCGCCTACACCAACTTCGACACCAAGTACCCGCAATACATCGTCGAGGTCGATGCCGCCCTCTGCAAGCGCAACGGCGTCTCGCCGCGCGACGTGCTCAGCACCCTCTCCGGCTACTTCGGCGGCAGCTACTCGTCCAACTTCAACCGCTTCACCAAGCTCTACCGCGTCATGGTGCAGGCCGCGCCCGAGTTCCGCACCGACACCGGGTCGTTCAGCAACGTCTTCGTCCGCACCTCGTCCGGACAGATGTCTCCCATCGGCCAGTACATCACCCTCACCAAAACCTACGGCTCCGAGACGCTCTCGCGCTTCAACCTCTTCCCCAACATCGCCGTCTATGGCGAGAACGCCCGCGGCTACAGCTCGGGCCAGACGCTGAAGGCGGTGCAACGCGTGGCCCGCGAGGCCCTGCCCGAGGGCTACGGCTTCGAGTTCGGCGGCATGTCGCGCGAAGAGGCCTCGACGGGCAACACCACCGCCCTCGTCTTCGTCCTCTGCTTCGTCTTTGTATTCCTGATTCTCTGCGCCCTCTACGAGAGCGTCATGATTCCTCTGGCCGTCATCCTCTCTGTCCCCTTCGGCCTCGCCGGCAGTTTCCTCTTCGCCAAGTTCTGGGGGCTGGAGAATAACATCTACCTGCAGACGGGCCTCATCATGCTCATCGGGCTGCTGGCCAAGACCGCCATCCTCATCACCGAGTACGCGTCGCAGCGCCGCCGTGCCGGCATGAGCATCGCCGCAGCGGCCATGTCGTCCGCCAAGGCACGTCTCCGCCCCGTGCTGATGACCTCGCTCACCATGATTATCGGCATGGTCCCTCTCATCCTCTCCAACGGCGTCGGCGCCAAGGGCAACATCTCCGTCGGTGTAGGCGCCGCGGGCGGCATGCTCGTCGGCACCATCGCCCTGCTCTTCGTCACACCAGCCCTCTTCATCGTGTTCCAGCACATCCAGGAACGCTTTCTCCCCAAACACAGCCATGAAGAGAATTGAAGATTGAAAAAAGATTTAGGGAGTTCAGGAGTTCAGGAGTTGCAGGAGTTACAGACAAATGTCCTGTATGCAGACTCTCGTTAACGGAACTATCGTCTGAACTCCTGAACTCCTACTATTGTCTGAATATCCATTAACGAAGTAAAATGTCCTGTATGCAAAGTTCCCTTTCCTCTGCCGGTTTCTCCGTTGGCAAAGCTATTTATTCTTCATACTTCATTCTTCATTTTTCATTCCTGAAGTGTGTCCTTCTCGCCTCCGTTCTGCTCCTTGCGAGTTGCGGGCTCTACAAGCCTTATACCCGTCCTGCCGAAGTGGCCGGACAGTTAAACGACGACGACACGCTGGCCCTCTGCTGGCAGCAACTGTTCACCGACCCAGCCCTGCAGGCACTCGTTGACACCGCGCTGGCCCGCAATGCCGACCTCCAGACGGCCACGCTGCGCGTCTATGAGTCTGCCCAGTCCCTCCGTACCGCCCGTCTGACGCTCTTGCCCTCGCTGAACGCCTCGGCCGACGTCTCCACGTCCGACTTCGCCGCATTCGGGAGCAGCCTGGGTGCCACCGCCGCCTGGCAGCCCGACCTCTTCTTCGGCCAGACCAACGCCGCCCGCCGTGCCCGCGCCGCATGGGCCGAGAGCGACTACAACCGCCAGGCCGTGCGCACCCGCCTCATTGCCGACGTCATCGGCCTCTACTACTCCCACGTCCTGCTACGTGCCCAGCGCGACGTGACGGCCGAGTCGGCACGCCTCTGGGAGCAGACCATCGAGAAGACACGCGCCATGAAGGACGCCGGCATGGTCACCGACGTCGCCCTGGCGCAATACGAAGCCACCTACCTCTCCACCCTCAGCACCCTTGAGGACTACGACTACAACCTCCACCTCACGGAAAACAACCTCCGCAGCCTCCTCGGAGACACCGCCTGCACGATGTTGGACAGCATAGCCAGGGCTACATCGCCCTGGCAATTAGGAATTAGGAATGAGGAATCAGAAATTAGCCATGCGGACGAAAGCCATGCGCAGCCCGAAATTCCTAATTCCTCATTCCTCATTCCTAATTTCCCCTTTAAGGGGAACGAAGCCCTTCCCCTCCTGCGCCTTGCCGCGCGCCCCGACGTCCACATCGCCGAGGAGCAGCTCAAGCAAGCCTACTACGCCACTGCTGCGGCACGGGCAGCCTTCTACCCTACCCTGCGTCTGACGGGCAACGCAACGTCCGACTTCTCCCTCTCGGCCATCACCACCCACGTCGCCGCCTCGCTCACGCAGCCCGTCTTCAACGCCGCCACCAACCTCGCCCGCTACCGCATTGCCCGGGCGCAGCAGCAGGAGGCTTTGCTCCGCTTCAGCCAGACGCTTTGCGACGCCGCACTCGAGACCGACAACATCCTCCACCGTCTCCACACCGCCCAAGCCCAAGCCGAGCATCTCTCGGGACAGGTTACCGCCCTCGAACGTGCCGCTGCCAACACCGAGTGGCTCATGCAGTACGGCTCCACCTCCACCACCTACCTCGACGTCCTCACCGCCCGCCGCTCGCTCCTCACCGCTCAGCTCGCCCAGCTCGCCAACCGCTACGCCCAACTCGACGCCCTCATCAGCCTCTACACCGCCCTCGGCGGACAATAAATAAATGAAACGCCGCTCGCGCCATCCTCGACAGCCTCAACACCGTGTTCGATAAATCCCGTTCAGGCGGATTTGCAACCGACGGACGGAGCAATGAGAGCCATCAAGGAGACGCGGCATGCCGCGTCTCTACAATTGGCCGAGTCGTGACGGACGAAGACACAGTCAAATCCCTCTATCAAAGCGGCCGGATTGCAAATCCGCCCGAACGGATGGTCGATAAACTCTTAATGTAAAACTTTTTTAAAAAAACTGAAAAAAGATTTGTTCGTTTCTAAAAAAAACAATATCTTTACCGCGTTTTTAGTTCTTTTTCCTTTAAATGGAGTTATAGGCATACTATGAAAATACTGATTTATAGAATGATATTTATAGGCAGAGGGAAACCACGCTCTGCATCCTATTTGTTGGCAAATGGTGGCGAGGATACTTGTGACTGAAGACTATTAACAAAAAAGGATATAAATCATTATGAAAAAACTATTACTAAACAGCATTTCCGTTGCAACAACCCTGCTGGTGTTGTTTTCATGCAAGGAAGAGAGTTTGAACCTTTCTCCCGAAGACTCATCATGGAAGGGACAAACACGCGCAGCAATAGAAACGTTGGATGCGAACAGCATGAGGGTGCTGTCCTCCTCCGAAAGCTCGTTAGTAATGGAGCTGGAGGTAAGCAACTATGCAAAAAATGCCGTTTCCATCGAAGGAAAAGACTATTTCTCCATTACGGCTCGCGACGCGCATAGCATGTTGCAGAAGGGAAATCCCGACCTACCCGAATATGCATACAGCGTGGTCATTCCCCAGACCTCAGCCTGCAACGTGCGTGTAGTGAATGCAGAATATGAAGACATCACTCTGCCGGTGGCTCCGTCCAAGGGGAGCATACCAGGTTTAACAGACCCTTCGTCCATACCCTACACGTTTTCTGAAGTCTATGAGAAAGATACTTTCTATCCTTCACGATTAGTCTCCGCAGATGCACCTTTCCTGATGCGTGACATTCGCGGTAGTGTCGTGCGACTGCATCCCTTCCAGTACAATCCCGTTACCGGCATCCTGCGCGTCTATAAGAAGATGGAAGTAGAGGTGTCGTTCTCGGGCACGGATGACCGTAATGTGCTGACCTCGGGCGTCCGCCATACGATAGATGAGTCAATGGAAGAACTCTTCCGGAATATGTTCATCAACTATGACGTAATGGCGGCTTCCTCCGTCTCAAAACAGCTGCCCCGAATAACAGGAGGGGCAAAGGACGTAAAGGGACCTCCCCCTTCTGAAAAAATGCTTATCATTTGCTGTGATTCGTTTGCCACAGACATGAGCAATTTCATGACTCATAAAACCAGTTTAGGCATCACTACAAGACTGGTGACAATGAGCCAAGTAGAAACTACTGCTGGTGATGTGGCCACCTATATTCAAGAGAAGGATTACCAAATTAATAGTAACTTAACCTATGTACTTTTGGTCGGCGATGCAGAGCGAGTGCCGACAATTATGATAGATGATGAAGGTAATCCAGGCCATGATGGAGGGTCGGACACATTCTATGGACTTGTTTCAGGTGGTGATTCTATCCCCGATATTTATATTGGCCGATTTAGCGCTAAAACCCGCAGCGAAGTGCAGACGATGGTGAATAGAACCATTTTTTATGAAAACATGTCGGTTCAGACTTGGCAGCATCGGAGTGTGGGAATCAGCGATGATGCAAACATCTCTGGCTATTATGCGCCAAACACTCCATACGACTATATAGAATCCATTATGTGTACGCTTACAAGTTCCACCTATGGTACGGTGGGAGCCGTGAGTGTACACAGCAGCGACTATACGGGCTATTCAGCCATAAATTCCGCAATCAGCAGTGCCATCAATCAGGGTGCATTTGTGGTCAACTTCATTGGACGTGGTCATATAAAGTATTGGTATCCGGGTTACTTCACCACGGGTAGTGTCGGGAACTTAACGAACGACAACAAACTGCCATTTATCTATAACGCCGCACCCTATGTGGGCTGCTTCACTAATAGTTATTATGCTACACCTCCTTGTCTTGCCGAAGCTTTTCTGACAGCATGCAACAGTTCAACCGGTGCTGCGACAGGTGCGATAGGTGTTTTCGCCTCCTCTATAAGTGCCCCGTATTATGAGCTGATAACTGCCGAATTGAACTTCAACAATATATTGGCAACATACTCCTCTGTTACGCGTAACTTCGGAGTGCTCTGTTATAATTCTGCTATCAATATGCGGAACCAGTTCGGAAGTGCAGCCACTTACATACTGTTGACAATGAATTATTTCGGAGACCCGTCGTTGAGGGTAATTCCCAATGCGTACGTTTCTCTTCCCGTTGTTGATTAAAAAAAGTTTAACTCATAAAAACCAAGAATTATGAAAAAGATTTTATTTTTCCTTCTTACACTGCTGCTTTTTGCAGGTGTCACTTATGCGCAGACGGATGATAGCTCGTGGTATGATTGGAATGGACGCATTCACATCGAATTGCTGAATGATGACGGCCAACATGTCGATAGTCTCAAGGCTTGGATAAGTTCAGCTGATTGTGTTTATTTGTGCCATATTAGCCCTTCTTATTATTACCGTCTTGCTTATTTTGGTATGCAAGATTCCACAAAGATTATCGTCACGAATGAGTATAATGACATCGTTTATAAAAAGGATCTTAGCAAACCTTATATTGACTTCTGTATGAATTACCTAGGAATAGATAGGGGAGAATACACGCCTAATGGGATTTACACGCTACATGTTTACTGGAACAAATGCTGGTGGAGAGGAGACTTCAAGTTCAAATCGCATTGGCCTGAAGGTCAGGCTGCCTACATCGATAGCACATATTATCTGCTGAACAAAGGATATGCTTCCACCGTTTGGCCCGAATATTATCTTGGAAACCGCAGGACGGTCACACATCGGATGGATTGGATGATTTTCGAGCGTGACTATCCGCTCCATGTGGTCATTCCTTCGGAGCTTACCTACGAGGGAGAAACGTACAAAGTAACTCGTATCGACAATGCATCCTTCAAAGGGTGCTATTATATGCTATCGATTTCTCTCCCGAACACGATTACTTCCATCGGCAATGGGGCTTTCTTGCATTGCGAGAATCTCCGGCGCATCACAATACCTGAAAGTGTTACTGAATTAGGCCTCTATGTTTTCAGTGAATGCGTTAGTCTGTCTGAGATAGTAATTCCAGAAGGCATTACCACGTTGGGAAATCAAATGTTTTTACATTGTCGTAGCCTTTCTGCCGTCACACTTCCGAGCAGCCTAACGTTTATCGATTATTTGGCATTCGGACACTGTACCGCATTGCCTTATATTGAAATCCCAGACAATGTTACGTCTATCGGGGAATCTGCCTTCCAGGCCTGCGAGAACTTGATGGAGATTAAGCTGCCCAAGAAGCTCGCTCGAATAGAGAGTAATACCTTTCGAAGGTGTAAACTACTGAAATCAATAGAAATCCCCGAGCGCGTCAGAAGTATTGGAACGGAGGCTTTTGCGGGCTGTTCGAGTCTGACATCCGTCACCATTCCCGAGGGTATGAGCTCTATCGACGAACTGGCCTTCACCGACCTCCCCAACACGGCCCATATCTACTGCAAGGCTCAGAAGCCTTTCAAGATTGCTGCCCGTTCCTTCAACTACAATTGCACGCTGCATGTCCCGCAGGGATGCAAGGAGGCGTACGAGGAGGCCGACTTCTGGAAGAACTTCACCACCATCGTAGAGGATGAAGAGAAGAACGGTACTGAGTATATCTTCGCAGGCGACATGACGGGCGTTGAACCCGCCGTGGAGGCAGAGAGCGCCGAACGCTTCTACGACCTGCAGGGCCGTCCCGTCGATGGCACGCAGAAGGGCATCCTCATCCGCAACGGCAAGAAGGTCTTGATTAAGTGAGAGAAGAACGGAGTTCGCTCTGACATTCCGTTCAGGCTGATTTGAATCAAGCACAAAGCGACACAATTCTATGCGACGCGGCAAGGCGGGCTAACAGCCACCTTGCCGCATCGGCTCTTTTTGCACTTACGTTCAGGCGGAAGTCGTCGAAATCTGACAATCTCGCATATAAGCCACCCGTTGCTTTCTTTTCCAAAGCAAAAGCAAGGTTGTGGTTTTGAATTGAAGGCAACCATGCCTTTCCCAACATACTTACAGAAATCAGCCGTCAGCCGTCAGGAAGCACCCGTTCGGGCGGATTTGCAATCCGCCCGAACGGCACATCCAACCTGCCAAGAGCATGAAAAGGCCAAAAATCATGTAGGGAAATGTAGGGAAATGTAGGGAATCATGCTCCCTACATGCCTTAAATGCCTTTATTTCTGAATGTAAGGACAAAAAATGTAGGGATGTAGGGAAAAACATAAAATATATTAGTGGGGAAACAGACCATTGCCTTGTTTTTTTCCGCGAGTAGGAGGCGGTTTATAAACACGGGCCGCGTTTATATAAACAGGGGCCGTGTTTATATAAACAGGGGCGCTGTTTATAAATATACTCAAACAATAGGAAAAATTTGTCGCGGATAACGTTTAACGTTGGCGGCGTAGAGTTTAACGTTGGCGGCGTAACGTTAAACGCTGGCGGCGTAACGTTAAACAAAACAATACGCCCTGACGGCTGACGGCCCATTTGACAAAGTCTTCGTCCGTCGCGACTCGGCAGAGTTCAAGCAAGCTTGACTCTGCTCTCGCTGCTCCGTCCGTTCTGAAAGTAGTTTGGGGACGAAATTATTCACGAACATTGACATTGTCTTCGTCCGTCGCGACTCGGCCAATCAAACAAGTTTGTTGGCTCTCGCTGTTCCGTCCGTTCGCGAACATTCACGTTAAAAAGATTTTGTCTGCGACGCTACGTGAATGCCCGTGAATAATCCGTGAAAAACCTTTCCTCACCTTTTTTCAGAAAAAAACAACCCAAGAAGTAGGACAACAGAAATAAATGCGTATATTTGCGCATATTTTTCAACCGCACATATCATGTTTAACATCTAATAATCTTGTTTTATGAAGAAAGCAGTTCTTTTCTCGCTTGCCCTCGCCGTCTGCGTGCTGGGCATGCAGGCTCAGACGCCCGCCGTCAAGAAAGCCAAGTTCCACCTCGGCGACAACACCGAGTGGGCACAGCCCGGGTTCAACGACGCCTCGTGGCAGACGCTCGACATCACCCAGACCTGGAGCGACCAGGGTATCAACAACCAGGAAAACGGCTGGGGCTGGTATCGCGCCCACGTCACCATTCCCAAGTCGCTCATCGACCAGGCCGAGACGAAGGAGGTCATCATCTTCGACGTCCCCAAGGCCGACGATGCCGTAGAGGTCTTCCTCAACGGCACCCTCATCGGCAAGTCGGGCCGTTTCCCCTCCGACAAGGGCGGCTACTCGTCTGCCTGGAGCCGGCCCCTCACCTTCAGCGTCAAGGCTAACAGCCCTGCCATCAAGTGGGATGCCGACAACCTCCTCGCCTTCCGCGTCTATAGCGGCAACGAGCCCGGCGGACTCTTCGACAGCCCCATCGTGGTGCGCGTCCCCGCCCGCACCGACGGCCTCACCTTCGCCTTCAAGGAGGGCAAGGACAAGAAGGGCGACCTCGTGGGCGTCACCCTCGCCAACACCTACCCCGTCGTCCAGAAGGGACAGGCCGTCATGGAAATCAGCAACCCCGAGACGGGCGAAGTGCTGAAGACCATCAAGAAGAACGTCACCCTCAAGGAGAAGAAGGAACTCACCCTCTCGCTCCCCTACGACCGCACCGAGATATCCTCCGTCAAGGTCACCTATACCGATGCCGCCACGGGCCGCACCCTCGTCCGCACCTACATCCCCAAGTACCTGCTCACGCCCCCCGCGCCGGCCGCGCCGCGCTTCAATACCGCCGCCGTCTATGGCGTCCGTCCGGGCAGCCCCGTCATCTTCAAGTTCGGCGTCAGCGGCGAGCGTCCCATGAAGATTACCGCCGCCGACCTCCCCAAGGGGCTCACCCTCAACCCCGACAACGGCTCGCTCAGCGGCTCGGTTGACCACCCCGCCACGCTGCGCTTCACCGTCAAGGCCGAGAACGCCCACGGCACCGCCACGCAGGAGTTCACCCTCCGCGTCGGCAACCAGATAGCCCTCACGCCCCCCATGGGCTGGAACAGCTGGAACTGCTGGGGACTCTCCGTCTCGCAGGAGAAGGTGATGTCGTCCGCACAGGCCATCGTCGATAAGGGCCTCGCCGACTACGGCTATCAGTACATCAACGTCGATGACGCCTGGGAAGCTGCCGAGCGCAACCCCGACGGCACCATCGGCACCAACGACAAGTTCCCCGACATGAAGGGCCTCGGCGACTGGCTCCACGCAAACGGCCTCAAGTTCGGCATCTACTCCTCGCCCGGCGACCGCACCTGCGGCGGCTACCTCGGCTCCATCGACCACGAGAAGCAGGACGCCGAGACCTACAACGCCTGGGGCGTTGACTACCTGAAGTACGACTGGTGCGGCTACGGACGCGAATACGACAAGGAGCGCTACCACAGCACCGCCTCCTACGTCCGTCCCTACCTGCTCATGCAGAAGTTCCTCCGCGACCAGCCACGCGACATCTTCTACAGCCTCTGCCAGTACGGCATGGGCAACGTCTGGGAGTGGGGTGAGTTCGTCGATGCCAACAGCTGGCGCACCACCGGCGACATCACCGACACGTGGCGCTCGATGTACGACATCGGCTTCATCCGCCAGGCCAAGCTGCAGCCCTACGCCAAGCCCGGACGATGGAACGACCCCGACATGCTCATCGTGGGCAAGGTGGGCTGGAGCAACAACCTCCGCGACAGCCGCCTCACCCCCGACGAGCAGTACACCCACATCAGCCTCTGGACCCTCCTCGCCGCCAACATGCTCATCGGCTGCGACGTCTCGCAGATTGACGACTTCACCATCAACCTACTCTGCAACAACGAGGTCAACGCCATCAACCAGGACGTCCTCGGCATCCAGGCCAAGCCCGAGGTCATCGACGGCGACGTGCAGATATGGGTTCGTCCCCTCGCCGACGGCTCACACGCCGTGGGCATCTTCAACGTCGGCACCGAAAACCTCAAGGTCGATTTCCGCCACTACTTCAAGGCCCTCGGCATCTCCAGCCTGAAGAGCGTCCGCGACCTCTGGCGTCAGCAGGATCTCTCCACCACCGACACCAACTACTTCATCCCCAGCCACGGCGTGAAGTACCTTAAAGTGAAGTATTAATAATTTTCGTTTAACGTTTATTATTTAGTGAACAGAGATCAGTGAACAGATAATTGCATAGGAGCCGAATGCCAAGCTATCATCTGATCACTGTTCACTGTTCTCTGTTCACTTAAACCCTAACCCCTAACCAAATTCACAATGAGAAAAGCCATCCTTTCCCTCCTGTTCCTGCTGCCGCTCACCCTGATGGCGCAGGAGAACGAATTCACCCTGAAAATCACGGGTGAAGAGTACAAGCAACTTGAGCGCCACTTCAGCGGCCGCCAGCGCGCCGCCCAGCGCAACCGCGACTGGGCCGCCTTCTGGCGCTACGAAAAGGCCAACGCCGAGCTCACCCGCGCGCCCAAGGTCGTCTTCATGGGCAACAGCATCACCGACAACTGGGCACACATGCACCGCGAGTTCTTCGACGACAACAACTTCGCCGGCCGCGGCATCAGCGGACAGACCACCAGCGAGATGCTCGTCCGCTTCCAGGCCGACGTCATCGCCCTCAAGCCCAAGCTCGTCCTCATCATGGCCGGCACCAACGACGTGGCCGGCAACAACGGCGCCATCACCCTCGAGCACGTCGCACAGAACATCCAGTCCATGTGCGAGCTGGCCAAGGCACACGGCATCCGTCCTCTCATCTGCTCCGTGCCGCCCTGCGCCGGCTTCGGCTGGGCACCCGAGGTGAAGGACGCCGCGGGCACCATACGCACCCTCAACGCCATGCTGCAGGACTACGCCCGCAAGAACAAGATTGACTACGTCGATTACTGGACCGCCCTGGCCGACGACAACGGCGCCATGAAGCCCGGCGTCTCCTCCGACGGCTGCCACCCCACCCTCGACGGCTACGCCATCATGGAACCCATCGCCCTCAAGGCCATACGCAAGTACGTGAAATAGGATACTGAATGAAGAATGAAAAAAGCCTTCCTCCTCCCTGCCCTGCTGCTGTGTGCGGGGCTCTATGCACAGAGCGGCCCCGACACCCCATTTGAGGGACAGAGCTGCACCAGCATCCTCGTCGGCCGCCTCGCCAGCACCGACGGCTCCGTCATCACCTCCCACACCTGCGACGGCCGCTACCGCACCTGGGCCTACATCGAGCCCGCCGCCGACCACCCCCGAGGCACCCTCCACGACGTCTGCACCGGCACCATGCACACCGCCTTCCACGGCGACACCACCGGCGTGCGACTCGTCGGACAAATCCCCGAGGCCCCGCACACCTACGCCTACCTCAACACCGCCTACCCCTGCCTCAACGAGCACCAGCTTGCCATCGGCGAAACCACCTTCAGCGGCCCCGACACCCTCATGAACCCGCGCGGCATGTTCACCATCGAGGAGCTCGAGCGCATAGCCCTGCAGCGCTGCACCACCGCACGCGACGCCATACGGCTCATCGGACGCCTCATCAAGACCTACGGCTACGGCGACAGCGGCGAGTGCATCACCATCGCCGACCCACACGAAGTGTGGCAGATGGAAATCCTCGGCGAAGGCCCCGACCGCATCGGCGGCATCTGGGCCGCACAACGCATCCCCGACGACCACGTCGGCGTCTCAGCCAACATCCCCCGCATCGGCAAAATCGACCGCAAGGACAAGGACTTCTTCATGGCCTCCGACAACGTCGAGAAGGTAGCCCGCCAGTATGGCCTCTGGGACGGCAAGGGCGACTTCTCGTTCTGGCGTGCCTTCCACTCCGACTACGGCGACGGCCATAACTACTCCGACCGCGAGTACTTCATCCTCAATGCCCTCGCCCCCTCCCTCGGCCTCACGCGCGACATGGACGAACTGCCCTTCTCCGTGAAGCCTGACTCTCTTGTCGATGTCCGTCAGGTGATGGCGCTCTTCCGCAGCACCTTCGAGGGCACCTTCATGGACATGTGCCAGAACGTCCGCATGCCCGTCTCGCGCCGCAACGCCGACGGTACCCTCCGCACCGACACCGTCGTCAGTCCCATCGCCAACCCCTGGCTGGGCGGCAACATGCAGCGCACGCTCAACTTCCTCGCCCCCGGCGCCGTCGAGTTCCGCCGCACCGTCGCCGTCGCCTGGTGCTCCTACTCCCACATCACCCAGCTGCGCAGCTGGCTGCCCGACGACGTAGGCGGCATCTGCTGGCTCTCCCTCGACAACCCCGGCCAGAGCCCCCGCATACCCGTCTTCAGCGGCACTACACGCCTGCCCGAAGCCTACGACCGCTGCGGTCAGCACGCCTACGAACCCGCCACCGCCCTCTGGCAGTTCCGCCGTGCCAACAAGCTCGCCACCGTAGCCTGGCAGAGCACCAAGGACGAGCTGCTCGGCGAAGTCCTCGCCCTTGAGCAGACAGCCCTCTCCGGCCTCCCCGCCCTCGAAGCCCAGCTCACGCCAGACACCTCCGCCCCCTCCGGAAAATCCGGAACTACCGGAAAAACCGGAAAATCCGGAACTACCGGAATTTCCGGAACATCTGATGACAAATCCCAGTCCTCTGCCGACCGCCGCGCCGCCCTCCTCAACGCCTACACCAGCCGCATCTACAACGACGCCGTCAGCCGCTGGGCCACCCTCGAAGCCCACTTCTGGCAACGCTTCGGCATGGGCTTCTAACCCTTATTCTTCACGCCATTGGCCTATGGTCGATAGTCTATGGTCAATCGCTTTTCGCTGCCTTAGGCCGCCACGCCCAAAAGGGGCGTAAAGAGCAATAGACTATTGACTAAAGACCATTGACTATAGACTTCAGACCATTCTTTCGATCTTCAATAAAAAAAAAGTAGCTGGCGGTGCAGTCTTTTTCACCATCGTAGGACTTAATAGATAGAGACGCTATGTTTACGATGGTGAATACACGGCTGATAGAACGATGCAGACAGGGTGATGCGGATGCCCTCGGAGAACTATACAAGGCATACGCCCGGCAAATGAAGGACGTGTGCCGACGCTATATCAACGACGAGCAGACTGTAGAGGATGTACTTCACGATGCTTTCGTAATTATCTTCACTTCGTTTGACAGGCTGCGCGACGCCAGGCGAGCCGAACCTTGGATGATGGCCATCACAAGGAACGTCGCATCGAAATACAAGGAACATCTGGAGGCATTTCGGGCGGTTCCGCTCGAAGAAACAAAAGAGGCGGAATGGATGGCATCCGAGGACAGTGAAAGGAACGTGAGGGGCGTACCGCTGAATGAGGTAGTGAAAATGATCGACAGCCTGCCGGTGGGGTACGGACAGGTGTTCCGGCTGTCGGTGTTCGAGGGCATGACGCACAAGGAGATTGCCGATATGCTGGGCATCGAGCCGCACTCGTCATCGTCGCAACTGGCACGGGCAAAGAAGATGCTGCGTAAGATGATGCTGCAGTATTGGGCCTACGGACTTCTCTTGCTGCTGGTTCCCATTACGATTTTCATGATCAGGAAAGGCGATAATGCTGTCATGGATGAAAAGCCAGCATGGGCAGAGCAGAAAAATATGTCAAAAGATATTCCGACGGAGCAGCCACAAGAGACTTCGACGGTTCATCCGCTGGTGCATACCATCCACGCTATAGACACCCTGAAACAGACAATCGCTCAAGCTACTGATTCCGTCATATATGACTCTTTATCTATCATAAAAGCCCCAAAGCACATGACTCCTGAAGCTATGGCGACCAGCACGACCGGAACCACGCACAAGGTGGAGGTTCCGCATTACAACATCACAAACCTGCGACGCAATAAGTCAAAGAACAGCAATGACTGGCACCTCGCCTTAGCATACACAAGAAGCCCGCAATCTGACACGAGACGTACCGACAACTACATGACTATGCCTCCACTCTCCGGCATCATGACCCGTTCAGGCAAGCTCTACAACTGGGGTGACTACATGGACTACGTCACGGCAAACGAAGGAGTGATGGACTCCGTGAGCGCATCGAACATGAGGCATGTTGCCCTCATCAACTCCAACCACCCGCTTGAACCACTCACCGAGACCAAGCACCACGAGCGCCCGATGACCCTGCAACTATCACTTAGCCGGCCGCTCTGGCAGAATTGGTCGCTCGCCACAGGACTGAGCTATACCCGCATGAAGTCCACCTTCGAGAGCGGCAACGCGAACACGCTCATCCACCGCACGCAGCGCATCCACCAACTCGGCATCCCGTTGAAACTCAGCTTCAGCATGGGCAGCGGCAACCGCTGGAATCTCTACGCCACGGGGGGCATCCAGCTCGACATCCCCATCAGCGCTCGCCTAACCACGCAGTACACCTACGGCGGCATATACGCACCTATCGGCAATTCGCCCGTCATCGACGCTTCCATCCAAGCCCCGTGGCAGTGGTCCGTCGGCGTAGGTGTCGGCGTACAGTACCAGATTGCGCCTCACTTGAACCTATATCTGGAGCCGAGCATGAACTACTTCATTCCGACCTCCTCCAGCATCGAAACCTATCGCACGGAGAACCCGTTCGACCTTTCTTTGCCCTTCGGAATCAGATTTACATGGTAGCCGTGCAGTCTTTTTGCATTCCGACGGACTATATAAGTGAAGAACGTTTAATTATATACTTAAAAAAATGGATCATTACAAACCAATCGCTTGGATGATGGCGATAGCCATTGCCAGCATGACGTTGACAGCCTGCAGCGGTAATACAGGCGAGGCGGAGAAGCCCTTAACAGCTGATCCGGCCACAGAATCTCCCATGCTCTATGCCTGTGGCATTGGTCAGCCAGGAACGCGCTCAGTTGCTGATGAGCAGAATGTCCTCTTCACTGAGAATGACATCGAATGGTTCAATGTGACCACACGCGAAATCAAGTTCAGGGACATGGACCAACCGCTCTACAAGTGTATGCAGCCCTTCCGCGAAATCGAGTTCCATCTGGGCGACAACGACCTGTTTGTGGTCAGCAGTTTCGTCGGTCTCTGGGACAGCCGCGTATTCACCAACCTCGTCCTGTGCTACGGCAATGTCGAAAAAGAGGTTCCTGAAGTGGACGGTTGTTATTACCTCTACGATTGCTATCCCCCTCAGTTCGCCGACACGGACGAGGTGAAAGCCAATCGTGAAAAGAATGCAGACCAGTGGGAGACGTTCACAAAATATCTCGAAAGCAAGGCCAAACTGAGAAAATAATCGCCCTCCCGACGCAGTCATTCGTTGCAGTTTCAGACTTTACAAGTAGAAAACTGCAACGATTTTTTTATGTACACGATTTTCGATTATGCCTACAATGGAATCCTCTATCTGAATAACGTCATGCGGCCACGCCACAAGCGGCTTTCGCAACTGATGATTTACTCAACGACAGCCTGCCAGTCACGCTGCAAACATTGCAACATCTGGCAGAAGCCCGTGGAACGTTTGTCGCTTGATGATATCCGTCGAATCATGCAAAGCAAGTGTGTCACCCAACGGACCACCGTAGGGCTGGAAGGCGGCGAGTTCATCCTCCACCCGCAGGCCAGGGATATCATGGCCTGGTTCCGCGAGCATCACCCGAACTACACGCTATTATCAAATTGCCTCGCGCCACACCTTGTTATAGATGCCGTCCGCCTCTATCGGCCCCGGCATCTGTATGTCTCTCTCGACGGAGGCCGCGAGACTTACCAACGAATGCGTGGCCGCGACGGTTACGACCGGGTGATTCAGGTCGTAGAAGCATTAAAGGATGAGGTGCCACTGTCGCTGATGTTCTGCCTTTCTCCCTGGAACAGTTTCGATGATATGGCCTTTGTCATCGACATTGCCAAGCAATACGGCGTGGATGTGCGCATTGGCATCTACGGAACGATGGCCTTCTTCGACACGACGAGCGAACTGCTGACAGCCTCGGACTTCATCCATCAGATACCAACGAGCATCCACCAGACGCAAGAGAACCTCGATTTCGTAGCACTCTACGACCAATGGCGTAACGGGCTTTTGCGGTTGCCCTGCCAAAGCATCATGAGCAGTCTTGTCATCCACAGCAACGGCGACGTACCGCTCTGCCAGAATCTCGACGTCGCCCTCGGCAACATCCACAGCCAATCACTCGATGACATCTTCAATGGCTGGGCGTCCTGCCAGGTGCAAAGCCATTTCTCCAAGAACTGCAACGGTTGCTGGATCAACTTCCACCGCAAGTACGACATCATCCTCCTGCGAAACTTTGAACGGTTTCTGCCCAAACGCCTCATAGAAAAGTTCTATGGCCCCTACCAGTGGGCGGAAGACCCCCGCACAACTTATCATCAATACTTCAGAAACTTATGACTCAGCCAATGATAGAACGTTACAAACGTATCCGTACGGAGCGTTTCCTCGCCCAGACTTGCAAATGTTCCTATGCCTTCGTGGGCATGGGCCAACACTCGCTCACCAACCTATATCCCGTGCTCCACTATCTTGGCGTGCCTCTGAAGCACATTTGCGTCACATCAGAGCGAAAAGCTCGGTTGATAGAACGAAAGATTCCCCATGTGAAAGCTACGACCTCGCTTGATGACATTCTCCATAATGAAACCATAGCAGGTATATTCGTCGCCGCCTCACCCACCGCCCATTACTCCATCGCCTCGCGCATCCTGAAAAGCGGAAAGTCACTCTTCATTGAAAAGCCGCCCTGTCAGACACTTCAGGAACTTGACGCCCTCATTGCCATGCATCGGCTCTATGGCTCGCCTGCCGCTATGGTTGGCTTGCAGAAACGCTATGCCCCTGCCGTGCAAATTCTTCAGAAGCGGCTGAGGAAGGAGCATCTTATCTATTATGACCTTCATTATCTCACTGGCAGCTACCCGGAGGGTGACGCCCTGCTCGACCTTTACATACATCCCTTAGATCTTGTCACCTATCTCTTCGGCAAGCCCGAAATAATGGCTTGCCAGCAAGTCGCCCCAGCGTCCTATCTCCTCATGCTCCAGCATCCACACATTGTCGGCACCCTCGAACTCTCCACCGCATACACCTGGGCTACAGCCAAAGAGACCTTCAACGTCTGCACGTCAAAAGGCATCTACCACCTCTCGCAGATGGACGAACTGAGCCTCGAACCAAAACCTTCTGCCATCCTTGGTATCCCATACGAAAAAGTTCGCACACACAATTCAGCTGTCGAATACCTTTATGCCCGTAACAACTTCATACCTACGCTACCTAACAACCAAATCTATTCCCAAGGCTACTTCAGCGAAGTCTCTATGTTCACTCAAGCAGTAGAGCGACATCATGCGGACATCGTTTCGTCTATTGAAACCATTAGAAACAGCTATTTGTTGATACAACAGATAAAATCATGCCTTTTTTAGATGCAAGGATAATCCGAAAGGATGTAACAGCAATAGTTTTTTATAGGAGGAAAAGAAAGTTTCATGGGCGTGAAACTGGAAATCCACGGGCGTGGAATGGCAGTTTCACGCCCATGGATTTCGGATAAGGAAAAGGCCTTCGCGGCCCTCCCAAGGCTATTTCTCTTCCGTGAAAGTAGCGACCTGGGCGGCGGTGAGGCCGACGGAGGAGAAGCCGCCGTCGTGGTAGAGATTCTGCATGGTGACCTTGCGGGTGTAGTCGGAGAAGAGGGTGACGATGTAGTCGGCGCAGTCGTCGGCCGTGGCGTTGCCCAGGGGCGACATGCGGTCGGCGTAGTGCATCATCTGCTCCATGCCGGCTATGCCCTGCCCGGCAGTCGTCGCGGTGGGCGACTGCGAGACGGTATTGATGCGTACGTGGCGGGCGGGACCGTAGATGGCGCCGAAGCTGCGGGTGATGGACTGTAGCAGGGCCTTGGCATCGGCCATGTCGTTGTAGCCCACGAAGGCGCGCTCGGCGGCAATGTAGGTGAGGGCAACCACCGAGCCCCATTCGCGCAGGGCATCGCGCGTGTAGAGCGTGTGGAGGAGCTTGTGGAACGAGAGGGCAGAGATGTCGAGTGTCTTGCCGAGGTAGTTGTAGTCGAGGGCTTCGTAGGGGCGGTTCTTGCGCACGTTGGGCGACATGCCAATGGAGTGGAGCACGAAGTCGAAGGGGCCTCCGAAGTGCTCCATGGCTTTATCGACGAGCGTGCCGAGGTCGTCAAGACTGGTGGCGTCGGCAGCGATGACAGGACAGCCGTGGGCGTCGGCGAACTCATGCAAACCGCCCATGCGGAGGGAGAGGGGGGTGTTGGTGAGGATGACCTCGGCGCCTTCGGCGAGGGCACGCTCGGCTACCTTCCAGGCGATGGATTTGTCGTTGAGGGCACCGGTGATGATGCCTTTCTTTCCAGTGAGCAGTTCCATAGGCTTTTATCGGTCTTTGTTGTCCATCAGATAGAATGTGAGCTCGCCTTTGCAGACGAGGCGGCCATCGACACGGGCTTCGGCGCCGATGATATAGACGGCCCCGCGGATGTTGAGGGGGGTGGCCAGCACCTCGACGGTATCGCCCGGGCGCACCATATGCTTGAAGCGGACTTTGTCGAGACCGGCGTAGAAGGGAGTATGGCCCTTGAGCTTGTCGCCGACAATGAGGGCGCAGGACTGGGCCATAATCTCGCAGATGATGACACCGGGAACGACGGGGAAGTCGGGGAAGTGTCCCTGGAGGAAAAACTCGTCGCCACGGACATGATAGGTTGAACGGATGCTGTCGCCGTCGCGCTCGGTGGTGTCGATGAGCAGCATGGGCTCGCGATGCGGCAGAAATTCTTTAATTTCTTCTTTGTCCATTGTATATAATCAATTTACGTACTTGCGGAGGGCGACACTGGTGTCGTGTCCGCCAAAGCCGAGTGAGTTGGAGACGGCTACGGCGATGGGGCGGCGGCGTGCGGTGAGCTGCGTGTAGTCGAGGTCGCACTCGGGGTCGGGGTCGGTGAGGCCGATGGTGGGGGGCACGATGCCGTCGCGCAGGGCAAGGGCGCTGGCAAGAATCTCGGCAGCGCCGGTGGCGCCTATCATGTGTCCGGTCATCGACTTAGTGGAACTGATGGAGGCACGGCGGGCATCGTCGTCGCCAAGGGCGAGCTTGATGGCTACGGTCTCGGTCTTGTCGTTAAGCTGGGTGCCCGTGCCGTGGGCGTTGATGTAGAGGTCTTCGCCTGCCTGATAGCCGGTCTGCACAAGGGCGTCGCGGATGGCGCGCGAGGCGGGGATGCCGTCGGGGCGCGGGGCCGTGGCGTGGTGGGCATCGCAGTAGTTGCCGTAGCCCGTGACCTCGGCCACGATGTGGGCGCCGCGGGCAAGGGCATGCTCGCGCTCCTCGAGGATGAGCATGGCTGCTCCCTCGGCCATGACGAAGCCGCCGCGGCGGGCGCTGAAGGGCAGCGAGGCCTGCAGGGGATCGTCGGCGTGGGTGAGGGCATGGGCGCTGACAAAGCCGCCGAAGGCAAGGGGGTTGAGGACGGCCTCGGTGCCGCCGGCGATGATGGCGTCGGCAAAGCCGTACTTGATGGTGCGGAAGGCCTCGCCCACCGACTGGGTGCTGGAGGCACAGGCGGCGGCCGTGGTGAGGTTGGCGCCCTCGGCGTGGTAGCGGATGGCGATGTTGCCCGCCGCGATGTTGGCTATCATCTTGGGGATGAACAGGGGGGATATGCGGTTGGCACCCTCGTCGAACATCACCTTCGTCTGCTCGATGAAGGTGAGCATGCCGCCGATGCCGGTGCCGACATAGACGCCGAGACGCTCGGGGGCGATGTTGGTGCCGGCTTCGAGGCCGCTCTCCTGCATGGCCTGCCAGGCGGCGGCCTGGGCGAAGAGGCAGAAGCGGTCGTTGCGCTTGGTCTCCTTCACCGTGAGGTCGTAGAGGGCAGGGTCGAAGTCGCGCACCACGCCGGCCACGTGGACGGGCAGGCCTTGCTCGGCCAATTCGGGACAGGAGGTGATGCCGCAGCGGCCCGCCACAAGGGCGGACCAGAACTGCGCGACATCGTTACCGACCGGCGAAATGACGCCGGTGCCGGTGATAACTACTCTTCTTTCTTCCATTTTATTTATACATGAATCGACGGATGCTGCCCTTCGGGGTCTTGGAGAAGGGCTCGAAGCGGAGTTCAAAATCGTTGACTGCCGAATAGGCGGGCAGCTTGGAGTTCAGGAACGCAATGTTCTGCTTCATCACCGCCTCGAGGGCGTCGGCACCGATGTTGGCCTTGTCGAGGGCATCCATGTTGGGCACGATGAGGGCGACGATGCGGTGGTTCTCGCGCTGGAGTACGATGGACTCGGCCACGTAGGGCAGCTCGTTCAGGATGACCTCCACCTCTTCGGGATAGACGTTCTGGCCGTTCTCGGCAAGAATCATGTTCTTGCAACGACCCAGCAGGAAGACGTTGTTCTTCTTATCGACAGTACCGATGTCGCCGGTGCGGAACCAGCCGTCCTGGAGCACCTCGGCCGTAGCCTCGGGGTTCTTGTAGTAGCCCTTGAAGACGACGTCGCCCTTGACGGAGAGCTCACCGGCAATGTGTTCGGGATCGGGAGAGTCGATGCGTACCTCCATGATTTCAGGCAGATACTCGCCGCACGACTTGGGGATGTAGTGGCCCAGCTTGCCGTAGGAGACAATGGGGGCGAGTTCGGTGAGGCCGTAGCCGGTGATGAAAGGCAGCTGGAGCTTATAGACCAGCAGCGCCTCCACCTCGGAGGGGATAGCCGAGCCGCCGGTGGCGAACACCTCGATGTTGCCGCCCATGGCAGCCAGCAGCTTGTCGTGCAGCATCTGACAGTATTCGGGATGCTTCTCGTAGTGGGCCAGCTTCTCCTTGCCTTCGGGGGAATTGATTTCGGAACCAAGGACGTACTCGGCAAACTTGACGAAGATGAGGGGCACGCCGTAGAAGATGCGGGGCTTCACCTCCATCAGGGCCTGCTGGACGTTCATGGGGATGGGCGGAAGACCAAGCACCGTGACGTGCATGCCGGAGGTGAGGGGGATGACGACGTCGCACGTCAGGCCGAAGCTATGGGCATGGGGCAGCAGGCTCAGGTAGTTCTCGCCGTCGTGGAAGGGGAAGCCAGGCTTGATGCCCTGCACGTTGGCCGTGAAGTTGCGGTAGGTGAGCATCACGCCCTTCGGGTTACCCGTCGAGCCGGAGGTATAGAGGATGGCGCAGACATCGTCGATGTCGGGGTTGATGGCCTCGAAGTCCGTGGGCTGCATGCCGGCGGGGTATTGGACTGCAAGCAGTCTGTCGCCCTCGGCGTAGAGCTCACCCACACCGTTACGGCTGGCAAGCACCTCGCCCGTGGCGGAGTCGATGACACACAGCACCTGCGGCATCTCGTCGAAGTTCATGGCCTGAAAGATGCGCTTCTCGGTATAGAGAATCTTGCTGTCCGAATGGTTCACAAGGCGCTGCGTGTCGGCAGGCGTGAAGGCATTGTAGAGCTGTACGGCCACATATCCTTTGCTGACGGCACCCATGAACACCGATGCGCCCATGGCGCAGCTCTTGGTGTTGATGGCTACCTTGTCGCCGCGCTGCATACCAGCCTTTTTCCAGATAAGGTCGAGGGTTCCAATCCGTTCGGCCAGCTGACGGTAGGTGATGGTGTCCTTGCGGAAGTCCGACAGAGCGGGGCGTTCCCAGCTGGTGCGTGTGGCGTGCTCGAAGAGCTTGATGAAGTTGTCGATTTTTAGCATACTGTTTGTTATTAAAAAGGTTTTACAATTAGTAAAAAAGTTAATACTCTTTTTCCCGAAAGAACGGTCGTTGGCCGGAATGAAAAGGACACATCCCTTTTCACTTGTCGCCGCAAAGATACGGGTGTTTCCCTTCAAAAGAAAAAAATTAACGCTTTTTAGCCCCGTTTTTGCACACAAAACATCCATTATGCGCCAAAACAAGGGGTGAAAGAGGAAAGAAAGAAGAAAGAAGAAAGAAGGAAGAAGGAAGAAGGAAGAAGGAAGATGGATGATGGATAATCATTCTCCCTTGCTCAGGTTCTCCAGATACTTCTGGGGTGTGATGCCCTCGATTCTCTTGAAGGTGCGCTGCAGGACGGTGCGGTCGGAGAAGCCGCAGTGCTGTGCGACGGCATCGTTCGACCAGTCGGGATGGGCTGCGATGGTGCGCTTGGCCTCTTCGATGCGCAACTGGGCTATCCACTCGGTGTATTTCAGTCCGCGCTGGTGCAGCCATGCGGTCAGACGGTAGCGGGTGATGCCGATGTCCTGTGCGGCCAAGGGCTGCAATAGCCCTGCCTGGCGGTAGCCACCTCGGGCCTTCCAAGCCTCCACGGCCTGCTCCACCTCGCTCATTACTTGGGGCGAGAGCACGGCAGCGCCCGTGCCCGCTTCCGTTCCTTGGGCTGGCGGGACTACGGCCTGCTCGCGACTGGCTTCCTCCTCCACCTCGGCAGCATTTTGCTCGGCAGCCTGCATACGCTCGGGCGCGGGACTAGTGAGGTAGAAGCAGAAGCTATCGACGAGATAGAACAGGAAGAAATAGACGGCGAAGGCGACGGTGAGCATCCCCGGGCCGGAGCCGAAGATGGCCACGGGCACCAGCAACGCCAGCATCATCAGGCCAACGATACTCAATTGCATCCAGCGTAACATGCCGTCGGTGTCGCGGTCGTAGTAGTCGTGCAGTGCGTGGCGCATGGTCACGAGGCTCGCCGATTGCCGCCATGTGTAGTAGCCCTGCATCAGCATGTAGAGCACGGCTCCCACCCGCTCGGCCAGTCGCAGTTGCGGCGTGTCGCTCAGCAGCGGTTGGCCGCTGGTCAGTGCCGCTACGGCAAGTATCGCCATCGTCACCGTCCACGTCACAGGCCCCATCCATCGGTCAGCGAGGCTCAGTTTGCCCCTCCGCTGCAACAGCAGCACCGCGCGAGCGAAGAGGTAAGAGGCGGGGATGAGCATGGCCAGGTTGAGCACCACCGACTGCGTGACGCCCATCAGCCTCAGTCCCGTCTTCAGCTGTATGGCGAAGTGGACGACCATCAGCGCCGTGCCACCCGCCATCAGCCAACGGGCCTGCCGTGCCTGGCGGCTCCTGATGCGACGTTCGCGCAGGAAGAGCAGTTTCACCGTGAGCAGCAGCATCAACACCACCGCCGTGAATTGCATCATGCCGAGTGTAATCATAACGGCTGCAAAGATACGAATAAGTGAATGAAAAACCAAATTCATTTGGGTTTTTCCGAACCGAAAAAGCAGCAAGAGCCATCAAACTTGGTTGTTTGGCCGAGTCGCGTTTGAGGTCGATGTAATCAACGGGAGTACCTTCGAGCACGCAACGCTCAAAACTACGAATACTTTAACGAAAAAAAGCCTTTGGGCTGTGACAATTTTCAAAATCGTCACGCCCAATTGCCTCAAACCTTCAAAAATGTCACACCTATCGCAAAATAGTCACACCCCCCTTCGGGCAAATGATGTAATTTCGCGCCCAAAATTCATTCACAGACAAACCGCTCATGGACGAACTGACCCGTTTCATTGCCGAGACACCCCTGTGGCTCACCATCATTTTCCTCGTCATCTTCGTGGCGATGTGGATATGGTTCTTCGTGCTTCTGGTGAAGGCCCTGCGTGGCAAATAGAGTAAGCAACAATGACGCGACTACGGAACATACAGACGCAAACATCCCCCGCACCTCAGGCAGTGCAGGGGATGGTGGCGTGGCTGTTAGCATGGAATGCTCTGAATTACGAAACAACAAAATATAAACAAATTAATCAATCGAATCATGAAACCTGAAATGATGAAAAGAAAACTAAAAGCACGATGGGCCTTGACACTCATCCTCGCCATTTTCACCGCGCAGACGGCGGGGGCGACAGAAAAAAACGTGACGTACACGATCAGTTACAACAGCAGTACCAATTATTGGCTGAACGGCAGTGACGGCAGTAGGTATAACATAGGCTTGCCGAATGGTATAAAGACGTTCACTGCACCGATGGGCGACGTGGGTATCACTGTCACGTCAGCAGGTAACAAAATAAGGATAGAGTACTATTCTGGACATACTGATATTAACGGTTTCAGCTATTACGACTACACCTTCACGTTCAGCAGTACTAACTATTACATCACCAATGTCAAGATAAAAGACAAGGTGAAGAGTACGGAGCTGTCCGTTGACAACCTCACGAAGGAATGTACCGTCAACTGGAACCACAGCACCTACAAAGATGCCCAACAGATAGAGGTGACGCTCACCGACGTGCAGCCCATCACTACCGCTGTTGTCAATTACATCGATGCCGGCGGCATGCCACAGACCATTGAGGCCAAACACTACAATGAGAAAGCCGACAAAGCCGCATTGACGGAAGGATGGTGGTATGTAGGAGCTGATGAGGATATCACCGTTGACTCCCGTGTCAACATCAGCGGAACTGTCAACCTGATACTCTGCGACGGAGGAAAGTTCACTGCCGACAGGGGCATCACCGTCTCTCAAGGCAACCGTCTCAACATCTACGGTCAGACTGGCGGAACCGGCGAACTGACAGCTAACGGTCAGAATGAGAATCCGGGGCAACAGAACTGCAGCTTTTTTTCCGGCATCGGAGGATATGAGTATTCTTCACCTGGCGGCTGGAGAAGTGCCAAGGCGGGAACAATTGCCATTTACGGTGGTACGGTCAATGCTACGGGCAACAGAGAAGCGGCAGGCATCGGCAGTGGTAGTCGTGGCAACGGACATACCGTCATCATCGCCGGTGGTACCGTCACGGCTCACGGCGGTCCGTTAGGCTCAGGAATCGGCACAGGAAGAGACGACCAGGATAACAACAGCTCTGTCACCATCACAGGCGGCACTGTTACTGCCATAGCCGGAGCGGGTACAAACAGCTGGGGCGGTGCAGGCATCGGCGGCGGCCACAACAGCAAGGGAGGCACCATCACTATCACGGGCGGCACGGTCACTGCCACTGGAGCCAACGGCAACAAGGGCATTGGTGCAGGCTATGGATACAACGATGCCATCGTTACGCTTGGCTGGACGAACGCTACCGACAAGATTGCGGCCAACGGCATCGGTGGTACTGTCACCTTCGTGAAGGACTTTATGTTTGATGGCACCGACACCGAAGCCACCCCCGACAACCTGAACGACGTGACGCTCGTCCCGAAATTTACAGTTACTTTCAACGGAAACGGTGCCAAGGGCAGCATGGCCTCGCTGAGCAAGGCGTCGGGCATCAGCTATGAGCTGCCCGACTGTGGCTACACGATTCCATTCGGCAAGGCCTTCGATGGTTGGGACATTAAAGGAACGACGTATGCCGCAGGCAGCTCTGTTACGATTTCTGGAGATATGACGCTTACGGCAATATGGCGACAGATTACACATACCGTTGACTTCAATATGAACGGCTATGGTACACCAGCCCCCACACAGCAGACAATCAACTACGGCGACCATGCGGCTGTGCCTGCTGCTCCTACTGCCGAAGGCCGTACCTTTGGTGGCTGGTTCAAGGAGCAAACCTGCACAAACCGCTATGAGTTCGGTTCGGAGACGGTGACGAGCGACATTACGCTCTATGCCAAGTGGATCAGCAATGCCTATACCATTACCTATAACCTTGATGGTGGAGCCAACAATGCCAGCAACCCGCTCGCCTTCACTGTTGACGACGAAATAACGCTGGCTGACCCCGCAAAGACAGGTTACACCTTCGACGGCTGGACGTTCGACGGGCAGGATACGCCGACAACGGCTGTCACCATCCCAGTGAGTACGACAGGAAACAAGACATTCACCGCACACTGGCACATCAACCAATATACCATCACCTTCGATACCGACGGCGGCACCCCCGCCTCCATTGAAGCCATCACAGCAGATTACGGTACTGCTGTTACTGCTCCTTCCGCTCCTGCGAAGAGCAAGCACCTCTTTAACGGTTGGGTGGTCGCTGACGACGGTACGGACATGCCCACGACCATGCCCGGCAGAGACATCACCGTGAAAGCCGACTGGGCGGAGCTCTACCACTACGAATATGTCGAACCTACTTGCATCAAGGACGGTTTCGCTGATTGCTACTACGGTAACGGTCATTACTGGACAGAGAACGGCGACGGGATGACCTACACCCAGGTCAACAGGTCGGTCATGGTCCTCCCTGAGTTAGGCCATGTTTGGGGTGCTCCTGAATGGACATGGGGATTCAACAGCTACGACGGCAAGCGAATGGCCAGCATCAGGCTGGAGTGTACCCGATGCGGCTATCCGATGGTCACCAGCACCACCGAGTTTGAGCAGGAGATAACTGTGGAGCCTACTGAAAGCATCGACGGCAAGATGCAGTACACCGCCACCATTGAGATAGACGGCACGAACTATAGCGACACCCACACCGAACGTATTTCGCGAACGGGAACAGTGGCAACGATTGACGACACATCCTACCCGTATCTGAAGGAAGCTATGGAGGCGGCTTATTCTGGCGCTGTCATTGTGCTTCACGACGAGGTGAACGAGCCGGAAAAGTCGATTGGCAGCTATCCTTATTTATACGAAGATATCATTCTGGACCTGAACGGACACAACGTCACGCTGGGTGAAATAGAAATGGCTGCCAGCCTTACCGTCAAGAACGGCACGCTGACCTGTCACGTCAAGAACGTCAACACGAATGGTTCAAACGTCCTGACGCTGGACAATGCCATCCTGGACTTCAAAGGTGAATACAACAGTGAATACAATACGTGGATTCGCTGCGTAGAATGGTATTCAAACTACATGTCCATCACGAACGGCAGCACGCTGTTCATTACCGGCGAGACCTTCTTTGGTGGCAATGACGGCTTCAACCTGACCATCGACGGCACGTCGAGCATCGTGCTCTCGAATGCCATGTTCACCGGATATAACGAGGAGAGCGTTAGAAACCAGTTCGCGCAGTACCTGCCGGAAGGATACTCCATCAATACCAGTAGTGGTAAAGTGGAGTATGGTGGAAGCGAATACACGGGAACGGTTGCCCTTTGTGTCCAGAATGTCACGCTAATGGACTATGCCGACAACAATGCCACAATCGCTGGCTTGCCAAATCGTAAGGCCAACGTTACTCTCCGCGGCCGCACCCTCTACAAGGACGGCTCGTGGAACACGCTCTGCCTGCCCTTCGACGTGACGACGGCGAGCGGTACGCTCAGTGGCGACAATGTGCAGGCCATGACGCTCAACACCACGACGAGCGGACTGAATGGGAGCACGCTGACACTGAACTTCGACGACGCTACAGACCAGACCATCCCCGCCGGGACACCCTTCATCATCAAGTGGAACGCGAGCGGCGACGACATCACGAACCCCGTGTTCGAGGGCGTGACCGTCAGCGATGCCACACATGACGCTACCATCGAGGGCGTGCTCACCTTCACCGGCACCTACGCCCCCGTCAGCATCCCCGCCGGCGGCGACAACACCAAGCTCTACCTCGGCAGCGACAACACCCTCTACTATCCCAACGCCGCCATGACCATCGGCTGCCTCCGCGCCTACTTCCAGCTGGCAGACGGACTGACCGCAGGAGAACCTGAATCAGGCAGCAATACGAAACAGATTCGCGCCTTCATGGTGAACTTCGGAGATGATGACGCAACAGGAATTCTAACCACGAATTCCACGAATTCAGACAATGAATGGTATTCGCTCGACGGGCGCAAGCTCGACGGCAAACCGACGCAGCGCGGTATCTATATCAATAACGGAAATAAAGTTGTTATTAAATAACAAGGAGGACACAGCAATGAAGAAAACCTATTTGAAGCCCGCTTTACAAGTGGCCACACTACAGCAACAAGGTATCATCTGCACCAGCGGCGTAAGAAGTGTCAACGGCAATGCCGGCATCTACTTTGGTGGCGGCGGCAGCGGTCCCGCCCGTGCCCGTAGCCGCAGGGGCACCGACTGGGATAATTACGAGTGGTAATAATGAAGACGTGCCTCCCCATCTGTTTGCAACCGCGAGCGATGGGGAGGCTTTTGTAAACGCTATGCCCAAAAACTGCGACACTCCGTCGCAGTTTCTGTTTTGACGGGTCGCCTTCGTCAATTCTCGGAAGATTGACGTACCCTACCTGACATGAGCAGGAAATCAAAAGTGTCGTTGGTAGATTTTGCATCCAGCAAAGATGACGTTGTCGTTTTTTTGACAGTTTTGAACCTACCAAGACTCTTTTCTGTCGTTTTGGAAGCCGGAGAAGGGTAAAAACTCCGAATTGAAGGCAACCATGCCTTTCCCAACATACTTTCAGAAATCAGCTGTCAGCCGTCAGCCTTTTTGATGGAAGAAGGAAGAAGGAAGATGTATGATGTATGATGTATGATGTATGATGGATGATGGAAGATGGATGATAACCGTGAACCGTGAACCATGAACCGCGAACCGTGAACCATGAACCGTGAACCATAAACCATGAACCATGAACCATGAACCGTGAACCATGAAAAAAGTAGTGGGGAGTTTTTCTTTTTCAAGCAAAGTTTTGTAAACACGGGCCGCGTTTAAATAAACAGGGGCCGTGTTTACATAAACGCGGGCCGTGTTTACAAAAAATCTCAAACATCCGATAGTTGCATCAATGGACTACGGCTATTGGTGAAGGATTGTAAATCCCTCTATTCAGCGCAGGCGGATTGCAAATCCGCCTGAACAGAAAACCGATGAACGGGAGGGTATTGCCGTAGGGTTAAACGCTGGCGGCGTGGCGTTTGACGTTGGAGGCGTAGCGTTTAACGCTGGCGGCGTAGCGTTTGACGTTGGCGGTGTAACGTTTAACGTTGGAGGCATAACGTTTTACTCTGGCGTATTTTATAACTTCCTGAGCGGAAAATCAGGGCAGGAAATTATATCCTGCTGAGCAACAGGACAATACAGGCTGACGGCTGACACCTCATTTCTGAAAGTAGTTTGGAGCGGCTGTCTGCGACGCTACGTTTAATGACCGTAAATGACCGTGAATATCCGACCAATAGCTCATTTTGCAGGATGCGCCCCCTTCCAAATATATCCGTGAATAACCGTAAATGTCCGTCAATTATACGTAAATATGAGGGATTGGGGGTGAGAGGTGAAGGGTGAGAGGTGAGAGGTGAGGGATGAGGGTTGCAGGAAAAAAAGAGAGCAGGGCTCCGGCCTTCCGGCTGGAACCCTGCCCTCATGAAAAACGGCGGCTACCTACTCTCCCACTCGCGCAGTACCATCGGCGTGATCGGGCTTAACTGCTCTGTTCGGAATGGGAAGAGGTGGAACCCCGATGCCATAGCCACCTGAAGAACTCTACTGACAATTGACAATTAATAATTAAGAATTAACTATT